>OFFP01001132.1_pt1 | contig 19326 bp, 20 predicted proteins | sample 1521431 | NCBI WGS metagenome assembly OFFP01 (sample SAMEA3504104, study PRJEB24116) | mouse gut metagenome | biome: mouse gut; feature: mouse-associated habitat; material: faeces | place: Denmark | collected 2011
GAATCTTCATCAAATACAATTTCTCTCTTTGCCGCTTCGTCTATCTGTTTGATTTGTTCCTCTGTAGGTTTTTGGTTTCTATCTAAAGTAACTGTCCGTATCATAGTAAATGTTCCTATCGTTTGTCTTGCGTTGCTTTTTCCAGATATTTTGTGGCTAAAGTTAGAAGTTGTTCTGCTGTTTGTATCTGTTGTGCTGTGATTTCTTTCGAAGCTATATAAAATGTATCATAATCGCTTGCATGGCGGATTTCTTCTGCTGTTATAATCTTTCTGCCAAGCTCTTTTGGAAAAATTTCTGTATGGATATAGTTTTTATTAAAATAACCGATTGTATCTTTGTGTCGTTTAAAAGAAATTCCTTCTTTTGCAAGAACGGCACAAATAGAATGAAAGATACTGTAATAAGCCCTGTTATTTGCGGCGCGGAATTGTTCAGATTCATAGGTCAGCTTTGCGGTATCTAAATCTTCTTTGGCTGTCTGCAAACGATACCTTGCTATATCCATTTGAGTACCAGTGTCTAAAGAATCAGGCTGTTTCATATAATGTTACCCCCTCTTTGTGAACATTTCTATAAAAAGGATAGGCAGAAACCCAATATTGGAAATGCTCTATATTCTTTACTATTGGCATAATCCAGATATCATGTTCTACATTATATTGAAAGCCAAGTTCCGATAGAGAATCCAAATAAGAATCTAACTTTTCATCTGGTAAATCTACCAGAATCATGATATCTATATCAGAATCTTTTGTATAATCTCCACGTGCATAAGAGCCATAAAGAATTACACTTTTTAAATGTGAACCATATATCCTTCGAACTTCCTTCAAATATTGAAGTAATAGTGATTGAACTTTTTGTGGCATGGTTTCCCTCCCAAAATATAATTATAATATTCTTTGATTGAAATAGTTTGTCTATTTAGATTAAATCTTTATCCATTATCGGTATACCATGTTTTTGATAATCTTCCATCTAGTTGCTGTAGGCAGATAAAATATCCACAAGATTAAATAATATTTTCTCTGATAAATCCTTGAGAGTTAATTGCAAGCTGTCTTTTCTCTAATTCCGTTTGCTTATGGTAAATATTGATATTTAAGCTCTTTCCCTTATAATAAATATAACTTAAATCAGAGTTATAAGCGTTTGTACTGTCTTTGCTGTCGGAATCATTTGATGATTCATTATTAGGTATTTCCGCAAGAACTCTTCGATATCTGACATATCAGGTAGTTGATTCATTCTTTTACATCTCCCCAACATTCATCAAAGCACCATTCTGGGTGAGATTCTAAACATGGAATAAGCTCAAATATTTTATGGCAGATAGCTCTTACATGATCAGGCGTAAAGGATAGTATCTCTTGAAAGCATTTTTGATAATTCAAATGTATGTAACATTTTCTTTTTCCTACGTAAGAGTATAGATTAATCATATCACATATCTTTGAATAAAGCACGTGTTATTCTGACTAGATGTCTGTCAAAACTATTCTGATTCCTTATAGCTGTATGCTATGTTTTCGGCGTAATACAGCTCTGCAAGACAATCATTGATTTCCAATAACCATTATCCAATTGATAAACACCGATGTCTTTCTTGTTGCTCATGTTAATTTCCTCTTTTAATGAATGTGAAATAAGGTAGGATTTAGGGTATCCATTTTATGGAATTTGTAGAAGTGAAATAAGAAGAAGGGTATCCACTTTTTACCACTTTTGGTATGGAAATTCTCTGTTTTTAAGCAAAAAAAGAGGACAGACAACAACTTGTCCATCCTCTTAAAACTCTTATATTACGCGGTTTTTCTCTTAGCCAAAGTATCTCTTAAGAAGTCCTTCGAACGCCTTACCATGTCTAGCCTCATCCCTTGCCATCTCATGAACTGTATCATGGATCGCATCAAGGTTCGCAGCCTTAGCTCTCTTAGCAAGATCAAACTTACCAGCTGTTGCACCATTCTCAGCGTCAACTCTCATCTCAAGATTCTTCTTGGTGCTGTCTGTTACAACTTCGCCAAGTAACTCTGCGAACTTAGCAGCGTGCTCAGCCTCTTCGTAAGCTGCCTTCTCCCAGTATAAACCGATCTCCGGATATCCTTCTCTGTGAGCAACTCTAGCCATTGCAAGATACATACCAACTTCTGAGCATTCTCCTTCAAAGTTTGCTCTTAAGTCAGCAACGATATCCTCGCTCACGCCCTTAGCTACGCCTACAACGTGCTCTGCAGCCCATGTTTTCTCACCGCTCTGCTCTTTGAACTTCTCTGCTCCAACGCCGCACTGTGGGCACTTCTCTGGTGCAGAATCTCCCTCATGAACATAGCCGCATACTGAACATACAAATTTTTTCATAGTAAATCTCTCCTTTTTTAATGAAATGATATATTATCAATATCAGTAATAATTACTGATATTAATTTAGCACAGTTATTGATAATTGTCAATCGTTATTTTGTGTTATTTTTGTGTCTTCACATTCCCGGCAGGTTCCATAGAATAAAGCAGTATGGGAAGTGATGGTTCCCTCGAAATGTTGGTTGGCAAGTTCATTCACACTCTGCATATGCTGTTCATCCAGCTCCAGATCATAGATCTTGCCGCAATTACGGCATACGACATGGTAATGAGGATCGATCCGTCCGTCGAAACGGTCGCCGCCCTCGGGAGTCGAGATCTTGAGGGCTTCCCCCATATCGGCTAACAGATTCAGATTACGGTATACCGTGCCGAGGCTGATATTCGGAAATGCTTCCCTGATGTGCAGATATACGGTATCAGCGGTAGGGTGTTCCAATGTGTCAGACAGATATTCTTTTATGGCGGCTCTCTGCCGGCTGTATTTTAGATTTGCCATCCGGATGCTCCTTCCTGAAATATTTTTACAATAATATATGATTAATAATAATAACAATTACTGTAATTAGTATAGTGCATCGTTTTTATTCTGTCAACAAATAATTTTATTATGTAACAATTTGTAATAAATATTCTTCTAAATAATGTATTTTATGGAAGAATATACATGGAAAATGACGAATATTTTATGAATAAACGGGGTTGACATAAAGAATTCAGATGATATAATAATAGCGTAACATATGTAACAATTCTGTAATATTTACGAAAGATAAGAAAACATAAAGGAGGGAGTTTATGGGTTCTATTCTTAAAAAAGGATTGTTCCTAGTTACTACGACAGGAGCTATAACAGCATTTCCTGCTACGGCATACGCAGCCGATCCGGCGGCGGAGGATGCGTTGCCGCAGATGGGGATCGAAGAGGTGCTGAATAATTGCTATAATGCAGAACAGGAGATTGCAGTAGAGGATTATCTGGTGCCTACAGAGAAGGGTGAGTATTTAGATATGGCGTTTGCCAACGTGCAGTCGTTTCTCTATATCAGAAGTGAACCGACGACGGAAAGCGAGTGGGTAGGTAAGTTATATCCCGATTATGCCGCTAAGATCCTTGGTCCGGTGGGAGAGTGGACCAAGGTACAGTCCGGCGAAGTAACCGGCTATGTGTATTCCGAGTATATTATTATAGGAAATAACGCAGAGCAGAAAGCGCAGGAGATGGTGCAAAATTCCGAGGCTGAGAGTCAGGAAGAAGTGTTTACTTATGCCGAATCAAAGGAGGAAGAAGCAGAAAGGCTTGCCAGAGAAGCTGAAGAGGCTGCGGCAAGAGCACAGGAAGAGGCTGCGGCGAAAGCAGGTACAGGACAGGCTATCGTGGATTTCGCGTGTCAGTTTATCGGGAATCCGTATGTGTGGGGCGGGACAAGCCTTACGAATGGGGCGGACTGTTCGGGATTTGTCCAGTCGGTATTTGCACATTTTGGCGTTAGCCTGCCGCGTACGACATGGGATATGGAGCATGTGGGTACGCCGGTCAGCTACGACCAGGCGATTCCGGGGGATATTATCCTCTATAGCGGACACGTGGGGATCTATATGGGGAATGGCCAGATCGTGAATGCGATCAACAGTGCGAAGGGAATCGGGATATTGCCTGCCACTTATTCAAGTATCATTACGGTACGAAGGTTGATCTGATGTGCCATGGTGTCGGTGCGTTGGCGTACAGCCGGATCCGGAGATTTTCTCCGGATCCTTTTCATTATGAAGAACTGGAAAGATGAAGATGGATAGAATTGGAAAAAGGCGATTATACAAAATGTTCAAAAATGTAATTTTATGTAAAAAAATGGAAAATATAATTTTCCAAGTTTTCCACAATAAAATAGCCAAAAAAGGTGGAAAAATAAGTGTTTTCAAGATTTTATCCACATTTTCCACATTAAATGTGGCGAATTTGGGGGATTACTCAGGGTAAGAAAAAGAACGGATGTTTTGTGAAGTTATGATAAAAATGGATTTTTGTCGAAAAAAACCGAAAAACAGGTTGACATTTAAGTCGTCAAATAGTTAGAAGAAATTGAACAGAAATGTTTACACAATGATAAAAAACGATTATAATGGAAACACTGAAGAGAAAAGGAGGCGTTATGATGGCACAGATTTCTAAAGACATGACGTTTGGGCAATTGCTGGAACAGTACTATGAGAAATGTCCGCAGGTTGTAGAAGTCCTGATGGAAGCCGGAATGGGATGTATAGGATGTCCGCATTCACAGATGGAGTCGATCGAAGAAGGTGCGATTGGACATGGTATTGACCCGGACCTGTTAGTTGAGAAGCTCAATGCGACAGTCAATGCTGCATTGAAAGCATAACGAATGGATATGAGAAATTAATAAGAGGGCTGCCGTAAATTATATTCTACGGCAGCCCCTGTTGTTCTGCAAAAATGATATTGTTACAACCAACAACCTGCATATTGAAATTATATCTTTGCAAGCTGCTGTACGGCGTCGGCAGAGAGGATCATATCACAGTGCTCCTCTAAAAATGCAAGAGTAGCTCCGGATGAAGACTCCAGCGAGCCATATTCTGACAGCATGTTACAGATTCGGTTAAAGTCCATGGCGGTATGGTCGGACTGTGTCAGCGCCAGGATGTAGACATCCTCGTCATGGTCCTTATACAAGGTATTGGAACCAAAGTATACCGGGCCTAAAAGGCGTGCTGCCTTTAGTACGTTATTCATGGTAGGGAACGAGAACAGACGCAGGATGTTCTTCTGCGGTTCTTCGGGGGTATCTTCTTTTCCATCCGATACAACGGAATTACTGATTTTCTCTTTTACTTTGTCCAGTAAATCAAGTAATGTATCAGCGCCGTCCAGTTTATTCGGAAGAGCTTTCTTCACAGCGTCCCACTCGTTTCCCGGGGACGGAGCAAATTTGGAGAAGCGCGTGTCGAGTTCTTCTGGATCCTCGACTTTCGTTATAATCAGCACGATAGAATCGGAAGAAGCCGGGATCGCCTCGATCATCAGAGGAAGATCTTCTGCTTCAAAACCAAACTCAAAGGCTGCTTGTTGCATCATATCGCGGAAAAGTGATTTAGCTTTTTCGGTTCCATAGGCGAGTTCGCTCAACTGAAGATGACGGGCAGCGAGATCGGCGCGCGTCAAGGTGCAGCGGATCTGATTGTCATTTATTTTTTCAATCTTCATATTCATCACTTCCTTCTAATGTAGTATATCATAGAAAACCTGGAATGTTCAATAAATTGTTCAATAAAATAAGTATAAAATAAAAAAGTACTTGCGAAAAGTTTCCGGTTCGACTATAATGACAGTATCAGAAGATAGTTTTCCCCGATAACTACGTTCTTAGAACAAAGGAGGGAGAATTTTTTAATACGATTTTTGAATATGTTTAACATTTCTTAAAAAATAATCTATGAATCTATCAGAGACAATTCAGTGACAAATCAGGAAACAGCCGTTTCGGGCAATTTATCACACGGACTATTAACAAGGTATTTATAGTGTCAGGACTATCTTCTATTATTATTTTTGCAGCTGTGGCATATCGAGGTCATTGTATCACGGCATCTCCTCTGGCAATATATGCGATCACGGCCGTAGTTATCATCTGGCACGACAAGGAGGTTAGACTTGGAAAGTGAGGTTAACGTACAGCAGATGTTCAGGGAACTGACAGGATATGAGAAGAGACAGGTAGGGCTTGGCATCAACGGGATACCGGCAAGTCCTATGCAGATCGTGAATGCTCATATAGTACGTGAAGAGACAGCCTATATGAGGGATTATGTACTGAACGAAAAAGGCGATATTCAGGAGCTGTGGTTCAACAGTATTAATAAAAATTAAAACCGAAATAAACGAATACCCCGTAAAAATGAAGAAAATGTCGAAATAACTGATGACGTGTGCCGGGTGTTTTGCTATAATAGGGTCGAGTAGGAGGTGCAGCATGGAAGAAAAGGGCAGGATAAGCCGCACATTTTCAGACCGCCAGGGGAACGCCAGAAGACCTAGCCGTGCGCTGACAGAAGATCTGACGGCAGGAAGGCAAAGCCGTGCTCCGATGGGAGAGCAGCCGGCAGTAAGGCAAAACCGTGCTTCGATGGAAGGGCAGCCGGCAGGAAGGCAAAGCCGTGCTCCGATGGAAGAGCAGACATCAGGCAGACAGAAGAGGCAGGGTATCGCAGGAGAGCAGCCGGCGGGAAGGTCAGGCAGACAGACAGGTGCAGGACAGCAGCCGAGGAAACGTCGGATTCAAGATATGGGAACCAGAAAAAGAACACAGGGACAGGCATCGGGCAGACGTACGCCGGAGGGACAGGAGCCAGGGGCAAGAAGACAGCCGGAGCAGAGGAATGGAAGCAAGAGGCAGGGAAGAGGCCAGCAGTCCAAACGCAAAAGACAGAGGAATCTGATCATTAAGGGCGCTCTGCTGATCATTTTGGTGGTTGGAGCAATTGTGGCAGCATTTTTGTGGAAAAGATATAGTCCTTCGAAAGAAAAGTATGATTTGAAGAAATATTATGGGATTGAGAATGAAGGGCAGCTTGCAATCACGATCGACGATCAGGTAGTAGAACCTCATGGCAATATAGCGGACGGAAAAGCTTATATTCAGTATGATGTCGTGAGAAAATACATTAACAGCCGGTTCTACTGGGATCCGAATGAGAATGTTCTCTTGTATACCCTTCCGAATGATACGGTGACCGTAGAGGTCGGAAGTAAGGATTACAACGTATCGAAGGAAAAGAAAAGTGAAGACTACGTCATCTTGAGAACGGAAGGCAGCACAGCATATATTGCGCTGGATTTTATCCAACAGTATACGAATATCGAGTATGAGTTGTACAATGAACCGAGTCGTGTGATGATCGTAAGCGACTGGGGAGAGACAACGGTCGCGTCAGTAAAGAGAAATACCCAGGTGCGCTATCAGGGCGGGGTAAAGAGTCCGATACTGACAGAAGTCAAGAAGAAGGATGAAGTTACAGTTATAGAAAGTGAACAGAACTGGAAGAAAGTACGGACGAAAGACGGACTGATCGGATATATCAAGAATAGTTCGCTGAAGAAAGAAGAGACGAAAAAGATCTCCAGGGCGTTTGAGGAGCAGAAGTTTACGAATATCTCCAAGGATTATACGATAAATATGGCATGGCATAACGTGACTAATACGGATGCGAATAACAGTGTATTACAGAGGATCGCAGAGAGTAAAGGGCTTACGACGATCGCGCCGACGTGGTTCCATGTGAAGGATACGGATGGCAATATGGACTCGATCGCATCTGCGGATTACGTGAATTACGCGCATCAGGCGGGAATAGAAGTATGGGCGGCGATCCGGGATTTCGACGGAGGTATCAATTCTTACGAAGAATCTTACGAGATGCTTCGCTATACGTCTAAGAGGGAGACGCTGATCAATCAGCTGATCTCGGAAGCCCTGCGTGTGGGTGTGGACGGCATTAATGTGGATTTTGAGAAGATCTCAGAGGAATGCGGAGAACATTATATCCAGTTTATCCGGGAATTGTCTGTAAGATGCAGGCAGAATGGTATCGTTCTGTCGATCGACAATTATGTTCCGAAGGGTTACAATATGCAGTACGACCGGAAGGAACAGGGAATCGTTGCCGACTATGTGGTCATTATGGGATACGACGAGCATTATGCAGGTTCTCCGGTAGCAGGACCGGTGTCTTCTTATAATTTTGTGAAGGAAGGGATCGAAGAGACGATCAAACAGGTTCCGGCATCTAAGGTGATCAGCGGTATTCCATTCTTCACAAGGCTGTGGGAAGAGAGGCCTAAGACGGCAGAGGAATTAGCGGCAGAGTCAGGCAGTGAGGACGGCGAGAACAAAGATGAGGCAGCAGGAAGCGAGGGCGCAGACAGTTCGATCAGTGTCAGCAGCGAAGCCTATGATATGGAGACGGCTAAGAATAAGATCACGGAAGCAGGCGTCGAGCTTACCTGGGACGAAGATGCACAGCAGAATTATGCGACATGGACGGTAGGAGATGCGACTTATAAGATGTGGCTTGAAGATGAACAGTCGATAGAGCCAAAGTTAAAGCTTATGAAAGAGCACAAGCTGGCGGGCACTGCTGCGTGGGCGCTGGGCCAGGAACGTGCGGAAGTCTGGACATTGATCCAGAAATACACGAACTAGTACATCAAAGCCGGAAGAGCGATCCGGATAATAATAAAATACCTCCGGCAGTCATATAGTTAGGTATAGAGACTGTCGGGAGGTATTTTTTTGCGCAAAAAAGTAGAATTAGTGATCTTGCTGCTTTTACTGGCGGGGCTTTTGGCTGTCAGTAAGAATCTGGAAAGGTATGTTTCAAGCGGGAAGGTGAAGAAAGCGGAGATAACAGTGGTGATCGACGCCGGTCACGGCGATCAGGATCCGGGAAAGATCGGTGTCAATGACGCGCTGGAGAAGGATGTGAACCTGCAGATCGCCCAAAAAGTAAAGAAATTACTGAAGAAAAAGAATATCAAGGTGATAATGACCCGGGAAGATGATACGTCTCTGGCAAAAGACGGCGGCGTGAACCGGAAGGTACAGGATATGAAAGCAAGGGTCGAGCTGATCAATAAGACGAAGCCGGATCTGGCGGTCAGTATCCATCAGAACAGTTACCATGAGGAAGGCATTTGCGGCGCCCAGGTCTTTTATTATACCCATTCAACGGACGGAGAGCGGGCGGCAGGAATCATGCAGAAGGCGCTGTTGGCGGTAGATCAGGAGAACCATCGGCAGGAGAAGGCGGACGACGGGTATTATCTGTTGAGAAGAACGGAGGTTCCGACGATCATCGTCGAATGCGGGTTCTTAAGCAACCGGGAAGAGGCGGAGAAACTTGTGGACGAAAAGTACCAGAAGAAGATTGCAAAGGCGGTTGTGCAGGGGATCGAAGAGTTTGTGGGAAGCCGTGAAAAGTAAGGGAGATTTTGTTGTACTGGATATGAGAATATAGTATAATAGCGGGTATGAAGACGATAATTGAACAGACAGACAAGATACAGATGAATATGGATACGATAAAAAGAGCCGGGGAGATCTTAAAAGGCGGCGGTTTGGTTGCTTTTCCGACGGAGACGGTCTATGGGCTGGGGGCGGATGCGCTGAATGAGCAGGCGGCGAAGAAGATCTATGCGGCAAAGGGAAGGCCCTCCGACAACCCATTGATCGTGCATGTGGCGGATCGGGAATCTCTGGAGAAGATCACGCAGGAGATACCGAAAGCGGCAGAGTTGGCGGCGGAGGCATTCTGGCCGGGACCGCTTACGCTGATCCTTAGGAAGAGCCATGAAGTGCCGTATGGTACGACCGGAGGGCTTGAGACGGTTGCGGTCCGGATGCCGGATCACGAGATCGCGCGGGAGATCATCCGGGCAGGGGGCGGATATATAGCTGCGCCCAGCGCGAATACGTCGGGACGTCCAAGCCCGACGTCGGCGCGGCATGTGCAGGATGATCTGGACGGCAGGATCGATATGATCGTAGACGGAGGCACTGTTAAGATCGGCGTGGAGTCAACGATTCTTGATATGACCGTGACGCCGCCCATGATCTTAAGGCCCGGGGCTGTGACGAAGGAAATGCTGGAAGCCGTGATCGGAGAGATCGCCGTGGATCAGACGCTGATGGATCCGGACAGTAAGAAGGCGCCCAAAGCGCCGGGAATGAAGTACCGGCACTATGCGCCGTCGGCAGAACTGGTGGTTGTCGACGGGGAGATGGATGTGGTGGTGGATGAGATCAATCGTCTGTCCAGGGAGAAGGAAGACGCAGGGTGCAGTGTAGGGATCATAGCGACAGAGGAGACGGTAGGCAGATATCGCACCGGTGATATCAAATGCGTCGGAACCAGGGCGGATGAATCTACGGTTGCCAGTCATCTGTACGGAATCCTGCGGGAGTTCGACAGAGACGGGGTAGAATACATCTACAGTGAAGCATTTGCGGCGGAAGGGATCGGCAGCGCGGTTATGAACCGGCTGTTAAAGGCTGCAGGACACCATGTGCTTCATGTGTAAGCAAAAGGCTGCGGGGCATCATGTGCTTCATGTGTAAGGAAAAGGCTGCCGCCGGCATGGATCAGACAGCCCGGGACGATGACGGAGAGGAGACGGCAGGCAAGGATCAGATAATCTTTGCCTGGCGGAGAAGAAAGCGATAGCGGAGCCATGCGGCATTGCCTTTGTAGATATAAGAGTCGATCAGATCGGGATCCGAAGCATTCTGGAAATTATTGTAGGCATCGTCGATTTCCCGGCGCGCGTTGTCGATCTCATCGAGCAGTGTGTTATGCTGCGGGTCGTAAGACAGCCGTTTGTAGATATCCTCTTCCATAGCTTTTCCTCGTTCGAATAGTTTCATATGCCACCTCCATAATGGGTTTTTTACATGATGTGTTAGTATTAGCAGATTTTGTGAATAAAATACCCCAATTCAGGATATATATGGAATTAGGAAATGTATTTCAGAAGGATCCGGAAAGGGGATATGGTTATGGCGGAGAAACGTTCACATCTTTTTGCGAACTTTATTGTCAGGGCGGTCGTAGGGGCGGCTTTGATATTTTTTGTCAATGAATTCTTAAGTTCTCAGGGGATCGCTGTGCGGGTGGGACTGAATCCGTGGACTATTTTGACATCCGGAATCCTTGGTACGCCTGGGGTTGCGCTTCTTTATGGGATTTCGTTCTATGGAATTATGTGAAGGTTGCACAAAATATAGCTTTTTCTAAAAACGGGATGGACAAAGGAGCCAGAGCGCGTTATAATCATCTTAGTTTCTGAGTAGATTCAATTTTTTCTTATTTTCAAGTTTTCAAGTTCAAGGTGTTCAATGCCGTATCGGCAGAATTTCACGAAGTAATTGGGAATCTGAGTATATGTATGTGGAGGAGGGATAGTATGTGAATAACAGAAATTTGGTGATCTGTGACCGGGAGGAAGGATATGCAGAAGCATTTGCATTGTTCCTGATGAAGAAGAAGGAGCTTGCCTTTCAGGTACAGGTGTGTAAGGGAATAGAGCAGGTGCAGGCGATGATGCAGGAGCATCCCATTGATATCCTGCTGATCGGAGGAACTTATCCTGCGGCAGAGCGCAGGAAGCTTAAGGCAAGGGAGATCTTTCTTCTTACCGGTTCCGGGAAGACGGAGGCGGACAGTGCGGAGATTGTAGTGTATAAGTATCAGTCCGGGGAAGCGATCCTGGCAGAGATCATCCGCAGATGCAGTGAGCATGAGGACGGAGACGGGTTGTTTATCCGGACAGTGAAGGCGGGGAGGGTAAGGATCATAGGATTATTTTCCCCGGTGCACAGAAGCGGGGAGACCAGCTACGGACTTAAGCTTGGACAGGAGCTAGCGGTTTCTGAGAATGTGCTGTATCTGAATATGGAGATCTATGGAGGGATCGGAGGATATTTTCCGGAAGAAGGGCATACGCTTGCCGATGTACTGTATTATTCCCGCCAGGAGAGCGGGAATATCGGACTGATCCTAACGACGCTGGTGAAGCATATGGGTGGATTGGATTACCTGCTTCCGGTGCGTGTGTCGGAAGATGTGAAGGCGGTCGAGGCCAGGGAATGGATCAGTGTGATCCGCCAGATCGCAGAGCAGAGTATCTACGATGTGATAATACTGGATATTGATGAAGGCTTAAGAGAGGTGTACGAGCTGCTTCGGGTATGTACTGAGATCCATGTATTGACGGCGAGGGATACGATGGCGAAGGCGAAGCTTCTGCAGATGGAGGAAGAGATGCACCTGTTGGGGTACGATGACCTGAAGAAGAAGATAGTAAAGAAGGAGCCGGCAGCATGATAGATCCGGAACAGCTCCACGCCAGGATACTAGAAGAGCTGGATATGACAAGAGAGATCGAAGACGACGAACTGAACCGGCTGATCTACAGAGTGCTGCAGGAAGCGTCGGAACAAGAATATCTGCCGCTTGCCAGGAAGACGGCTTTGGGAAGGGAGTTGTTCAATACATTCCGCAAGCTGGATCTTCTGCAGGAATTCCTTGAGGATGATACGATCACCGAGATCATGATCAACGGCACGCAGAATATTTTCTATGAGAGAGGAGGAAGGATCTACCGGTCTGATAAGCGGTTCATATCCAGGGACAAGTTAGAAGACGTGGTGCAGCAGATCGTGGCGGGCGCGAACCGTCTGGTGAATGAGGCTTCGCCGATCGTGGATGCAAGGCTTCCCGACGGTTCCCGTGTAAATGTGGTCCTGGCGCCTATTGCGTTGGATGGGCCGATCGTGACGATACGAAAATTTTCGAAAGAAGGAATTACCATGGAACAGCTGATCTCATGGAATTCTGTCAGTAAAGAAGTATCCGGATTTCTCGCGCGGTTAGTAGAAGCCGGGTACAACATATTCATAAGTGGAGGGACCGGTTCCGGGAAGACCACTTTCTTAAATGCATTATCGCAGTATATACCAAAGACAGAGAGAATCATAACAATAGAAGATAACGCGGAGTTAAGGCTTCAGGATGTTCCGAATCTGGTGAGGCTTGAAGCAAGGAACGCGAATGTGGAAGGAACCGGGGCGGTAACGATCCGCGACCTGATCAAATCGGCGCTTAGAATGCGCCCGGATCGTATCAGTGGGATATCTGGAGCCACTTCCCCGATTTCCCTTATAAATCAAGATTTCTTACATCAAGTATATCCTAGAAGTATGAAAGCCTCCAATTTCAGGCATTTTTATTTAAAAAGCACCACAACAAATACATTTCTGTACTTGCTGTGGTAAGAATAGAGGTAAATTTAGTATTCCAAATCTAAGCTATTACGAGTGATGTTTTCCAGTTCTTTCTTTAGCTGTTCTATCTGCTTTTCAGCTTGCAGATATTTTTCTTCATATTTTTCACGACTTTCTAATTTGGCAAGTTCCTTTTTTAAAGCTCTATTTTCCATACGGAGAGAGTTGATTAGGGCATCCTTGCTATCTTGTGACTGGATGGTTTTTCTTCCAGATGCAGGAGAATATTTGCGTATAGTCTCTAATATATCCTTATGAGTGTAAATAAAGTTCGGTGAAATTCCTGCAGCTCTGGCAACACTCGCAACAGTGATTGTATGTTTGGATTTTCTCATTTCTTCAATAGTATCAAGTACTTTCTTTTCACATTCGATTGTTCTTTGTTTGCCATATTCTTGTAACCCTTTTATGTTTCTTTTTGCCATAATTCTTCTACCCTTTCTATTATTTTTTCTAATTGTGCTTTATCTTTTTGTAACTTCCTGATTAGTCGTTTATTGTCACTTATCTCTGCAACTTTCAGAGTAGCGTTTATTTCTTCTAATTGCAGAGAATAATAGTTCAGATGACGAATATCAGGTTTAAACATATTACAGCTTAAACAATAATTTGCATGGTCACATATTCCCATAGAAGATGGACGACAACACCAGCCATTACATAAAGGCAAAGCATCTTTCATATCTTCTTTTGAGATGTCCTGTATTTTGCCGATGTTATTAACTAAAATATCAACCTTTTTAAGATACGGCTCCATACTGCTAATCAATGTTTCATTGTTGACATTTGCATAGGATGAAAGAGAACGCAATCCTGAGTGCCCAAGTGCATCCGCAGCTTTCTGCGCTCCAAATCCTTGTGAAATTAATTTTGTTGCTTTTGTCTTTCGGAACTTATGAGACTTAAATCTTAGTATATTACCATCATCGCCTGTTACTCCCAATTCATAAAAGCATTTATTGATAGTAACTACTACTGCTGAATATGTAATATGCTTGTTTTTTGAACGAGCGAAAATATACTTAGTATCTTTTCCATAGTTCTCTTGACTGATGGCTATCTGATCTTGCAATAAATCATAGATGCCTTGGGGAATACATAAATTTAGAGGATTCCTTGTTTTACCTTGAAAAATTCTCAATGTAGGAATGTTTCCCTTCATTTCGATGTCATTAGGAGTTAAGGTCAACAAATCCTCTGCTCTTAATGCCAAAACTATAAAACAGAGAACTAATTTGGCATATACGTTTGGCATTTTTTGTAAAGCATTAAATATGTTTTTCATTTCTGCATCACTATAAAATTCTGGATCAATAGGCTTTTTCGTTCTGTAATCACTGGATACAATAAGACCAATCTTTGGGAAGTGGTCAAATTCTAATAATACACCAATCTCAAAGAAATTTTTAAGGTTTAGTATACAGTGGCTTATATAAGATGTTGAAAATCCTGATTCAGTCCTTAGCCAGCAAAAGAAATCTTCTAAGATGTTACGATTGATTTCTTCAAAATAGATGGCTTTAGGATGCTCTTTTTCTAGCCAACAAGTAAACTTTTTAATAAAGCCTAAAGTGTTATTGACAGCAGATGCTGTTTTGTTGAGAAGCTGATTATAACAAAATAATTTAAGCTGACCTCTCATATAGTTCTGTTTAATGTCAGTAAAGTCTAAGTTTCTTTGATTGCTAAGTTTCTCTTTGTCCAGAAAAGGAATGTTTCTGTAATTCCAAAAATCCTTTTCAAATTCTGGAGTAGCTTGCTCATAGTATTCAGTAACAACCTTTTTTAAATGCCCCAACAGCAAAATGGTACGATTCTTTTTTAAGGTATCAACTTTTTCCATATCTTTGTTGATACGTGTTCCAGATTTTTCATACACATTTCTAATAATGTTGTTTTCTAGGAGATAGTTGATAAAAGCTGTTTCTTCTACCTCGTTTACTGAAGATATATCCAAATAGGATTCATTTACTAAAGCAATTAGATGTCTTAGCCTTGATTCATATGTGGAAAAATTTATTAGCGCAATTTTATTTATCTCAACACAAGTGTATAGGAAGTATTTAATTTCTTCTTTTATACTTGGATTAAGACAAGATGTAAAATCAATCACAGGGTTTTCAGTATGCCCACATCTATTCCAGTAATCCTGTTGAGTATCTGGTGCAGACTTATAATAATCCCATGTTGTAACCTGCCAAATATCATGGCAATATGGTTCTGGAAGTTTGAAGTCTGGAATTTGTGGTAACTGTTGTATATTAAGTTGTAGTGCTGGCAATAATACCTCCTTCCTGCTGAATTTCCTCTAAGGAGTGAATGATTTTTCTTAAACTGTCACGTTGTTTTCTTGCGGTTTCTAAATTAATATTCCAACCATTGCTCTCATAAAGAGGTATTTTCTTTTCTATATCAGCTAATTGTTGTTTGTGTAGTTCCAAGTAATCAATATTAGTGAGAAAAAATTCACAGTTTAAACAGGCTTCATAATGTGGGCAAGCTCCTATTTTTAAAGGGCTTGTGCATATACCATTTGAAAGTATCTGGTCATCGTCTCTTTCTTCCGTTTCTAAAATTAGAGAAATACCATCAACTCCTGTGTAAACTTTCTGATATTTTGATTTTCTTTCATCACGACGTTCGGCATAGCATAGACTCATATTAATTTCTGTATGTCCTAATACACCAAGTTGTATGATTGATAAATCTACATCATAATGATTAAGTAGGTCTGTTGCTATTGTGTGCCTGTATGCATGCGATTTAAAATCATAAGGTGAACCATCTTCGTTTTTTATTTCCCATTCTTCCATGTGCTTTTTCATTTGTTTTGTATAATAGTTTGTAGAACATGGTGCGCCAATTTTTTTAGGGGCAGGAAAGATATAAAATGCCCCTTTCTTATCTGCAACTGTTTCTTTGACGGCTTTAATCTGTTCCTGTACCATTTTATAAACTGATTCAGGTATGATGTTTATTTGATATTTCTTCATTTTTTGCACATAATGTTTAATGAAAAAATGTCCTTTATCGGTAAGGAGACAGTTGCTTTTAAGCTGGCATATGTCAGAAATTCTCATACCAGTACAGAAGTTCAATACATACATTGTTCTAAGCATAGGTGGAAGCAAATGCAATTTATTAAAAATCTGGATGATAACAAAATCTGGAATAGCTGTTTGTTTATATTCATATTGTTTTATATGGCTATGTGCGTTAGTAACAGGATTTCGTTTCTGATAAATATTTTGTATAATTAAATAATTCATAAAATTTGATACTGCCGCTACATGCTTATTATATACATCAGAGCGTTTTGTTATCTTATTGACTTTATCAAAGTATTTCTTGCAATCTTCTTCAGTTACTTCCAGTATGGAAGTTTCAACGTGGTTTGAAAAACTTCCGCAAATGCTGAGAATATTTACTATTGTTGACAGGCTGTATTCTGTACAGGAAACAAGGTATTTTATATATTTTTTTAAAAGTTCCCTGTTTTCTAAACTCTCAATAAAAATAAAGGAGATATTATCAATTTTAGAAGTAGGGTTTAGTCTGATTTCTTCAATTTTAAAGTTTTTTAAAACCCATATATCTCTATCAAAGCCTGTGCGTGTATCATACAATTCTGTAAGGTGAAAGTAGAGTGCATTTACAAGTCGCTTGGCGGTACTTTCATCTTTGATATGCCTGTAAATTAGATAGTTTTCTCTCATTTCATCACAGGAAAAATCAAAAATTGAAGTCAAATTCAAATCTTTCACATAGTCCAAAAAATAAAGAAGTTCACATATATATCTGGATGTGTAGGTCATGCTTGCCTTGCCTGTGAAGATTAATTTTATAAAGTCCTTCAGTTCATTTTTCAGCTTAGGAGAGCTGATTTTTGAAACATCCATAATATGATTGTATTTTGATGAAAAGTAGTCAGCAATTTCCTTTTCGGGAAAATGCCTAAAATCTAAAACATCATTTTTAAAAAAATTATCTATTTGTGCTTCTACAAAATTTATCATTTCTTGTTCCTCCTGTTTATCAAAATACTATCTGCAACAGCATTTAGAAAACTTTCTTCGTCTCCATAATCAATGCCGATTTGTTTATAATGCTTTTCTGCCGCTTCCCATTTATAAAGAAACTCACTTTTGGCATAGATTTCTGTGGATTGCGCATTTTTGTGTCGCAATTTATCCTGTATGTCAACCATCTGCATACCATAGAAGGGACTATTGGGGTCTGTTGCGGAAGTTATCACAATATTACAAAGTTCTACAGCGCAACCATGCCTAAATTGATGTGGATGTAAGTCTGGGATGCCAACTTTCTTTCCTATTTTTTTTAACTTCTTTCTTATTGTGTCTGTTCTCATAGGATGATACTTTGTGTCGCCCCATAAATTGAAAAGAAAATAGTTGGTATCTATATCTGAAATCTCGTTTAAATACGCCACTATTTCAGAAACTAAGTATGGTGGAATAAAAACGTATCCTTCAGAGCGATACTTTACAGCCGCATCTGGATTGTTTGGATCTTCTCTAAATACAACATCAATGCGTCCTTCGTTAAGGTGTTTCAAATCGGATATGTGTAAGCCGACAACTTCTGAGACTCTTAAAGCGGCATCAAACATTAGTCCACAAATGATTTTGTCTCGGCGGCAGGTACAAGCATTGTATATCTTCCAAAATTCATCTCGTGTTATGTAGTCGATATTTCGCTTTTCTGGCTTTTGTTTCAGCCTAGCGGCTTTTGACTTTTCTTTATTTACAACCATTTCAGATAAAAATGAATTGCTATGGTCATTAATACGTAGTTCCTTATAGGCTTCTATTTGCGGAATACTTTCCACATAAGCCAAATAATCATAAAAGGCATATACAGATGACATGATGACATTGATTGTATTGTTGGTTCTAACAGCTTCTAATGGTATTCTATCGAAGTTTACAACTTTGGGGTTATATGTGGGGTATTTAAGCCACATAATAAAATCTGATAAGTATTCCAAAGGAGCTTTATGGGTAGCATCACGCCCCTGTACGATGTCTAAACAGTCAAGATTCATTACCTCCAGCCATTCATATAAGAGTTTTAACCTAAATGCGTATGATCTCAAGGTGTGTTTGCTATTCCCTATTCTTGCTAAATGCAAGATAAATTTATATACACGAGTAACAATCTTGCCAGACTCATCATAAAGAAGATACATTGGCTTGTTACTTTTATTTTTGATTTCTTTTACATACATGCGATGTCCTCCTTTCATAAGGGTAAATAAAGATAGCGCTAATCTTTATAAAAAGCGTATCAGATAATTTGTTTTTTGCTTAGTTGTCGGAATCAAAAATCTTTATGCCCTCTTTTTTTAGATTCTGGTTGTTGCCAAAATGCTTTTATGGTATGATTAATTCCATTAAGATACTAAATCTAGGATTTTTACAATAAATTGCAAAGAGGGTATTTCACATGGAATTAAAAAGATTACAGACAGCCAAGTTGGTAAATATTAGCAAAGCAAATAGAAACAGTCTGGCTTATAAAGCTAGGTGTGCAATTTATGAGCTGTTTAAAGTAGGCAGACCTATAAGCGTGCTTCGTGTTGCAAATTGGAGTGGAGTAACCAGACAAACCATCTACAGCGATCCAGAGATTAGAGCTTTGGTTGAATATTATAAGAACTACCAAGAGCAGCATTTTTCTTTTTCTAAAAATATGCCAGAAAAGGTACAAGAAAAAGAGAAAAATGATTTTCGTGTGTTGCTGAGTATTCCGCCTATTCAAGTTCTGGAATCTAATGTAGAAAGGCTGATAGAAGAAAATCACAAATTGAATGTAGAATTACTTGGAATTGAGAATGAGATATTTGCTTTAAAAAATGGGATAGAGATAGAGAACTAAGCTCTATCCCATTTTGTATACATCAGTTTGAATCTTTGCTATAGTAAAATTCATTCATTACTTTTTCGCAATCCTCTTCACTGGTCAAGTCATAATGCCCGTAGTTAAGGCTCTTTGTAGTTTCGTTCCAACCAGTCCAAACTGCATATGTACCATCATCCTTTTTTGCCGATACCATATAAAGATAGGAATCGTCTGGATG
>OFFP01001134.1_pt1 | contig 19318 bp, 15 predicted proteins | sample 1521431 | NCBI WGS metagenome assembly OFFP01 (sample SAMEA3504104, study PRJEB24116) | mouse gut metagenome | biome: mouse gut; feature: mouse-associated habitat; material: faeces | place: Denmark | collected 2011
ATCCGCCAGTATCATCCCGACTGTGAGATCCTCGCATTTGATAAAAATAAAGAAACCCTGGCCCTGGCCGTACAGGAGGGGATCATCCACACCTCCTGTTCTTCTATTGACGACAATTTCCGTGACTGCGACTATATCTTCCTGTGCGCCCCGGTTTCCTGCAACACGGCTTACTTAAGCCAGGTAAAAAATTTCCTCAGCCCTGGCTGTATCCTGACAGACGTAGGAAGCGTCAAGACGTCCATCCATGAGACGGTCATTTCCCTGGGACTGGAAGAGCATTTCATCGGCGGACATCCCATGGCCGGTTCGGAAAAAAGCGGATTTGTCAATGCAAAGCCGCATCTGATCGAGAATGCCTACTATATCCTGACTCCGTCCGCAAAGGTTTCCGAAGAACAGGTGCAGGCTTACCGCGCCTTCGCAGAATCTCTGAAAGCGCTGCCTGTCATCCTGGACTATCGGCAGCACGATTATGTGACCGGCGCTATCAGCCATCTTCCTCATATCCTGGCGGCAGGCCTGGTGAATTTTGTAAAGGAGCATGATACACGTGAAGAGCTGATGAAGATGCTGGCAGCAGGCGGTTTCAAGGATATCACCCGCATTGCCTCCTCTTCTCCCGTCATGTGGCAGCAGATCTGCCTCAAAAACAGAGAAAATATTTCCCAAATATTGGGGGAATTTATCCAGACTTTAACGGACGCGAAGCATGCGGTGGACCAGAGTGCGGAACAGACCCTCTATTCCATGTTTGAGTCCTCCCGGGATTACCGCAATTCCATGCCCGACGGCTCTTCCGGGCCGATCAAAAAACAGTTTGCCGTATACTGCGACATCATTGATGAAGCCGGAGGAATTGCCACCATCGCCACCATACTTGCCAGCAATATGGTCAACATCAAGAACATCGGCATCATCCACAACCGGGAATTTGAAGAAGGGGTGCTGCGGATCGAATTTTACGATGAGGATGCTTCCGCCAAGGCTACGGAATTGCTGAAAAAGCACCGATATATCGTGTATGAAGTATGATTTTTGAACAAGCAGGAACAGTTCCTGCTGCCGAAGACAGTTTCGGGACATGCGGCAGGCAGTGGCAGGGTTGCATTTTTCCGGCATAAAGCCGTACCGCAAGATAAGAGATCAACAGGAAAGGATCAATATATTATGGAATTAACAAATATCACCGGTTTAAAAGGAGAGGTCACGGTACCGGGAGACAAGTCCATCTCCCACCGCAGCATCATGTTCGGCTCTATCGCAAAAGGCACCACCGAGGTACACAATTTTCTTCAGGGGGCAGACTGCCTGTCCACCATGGAGTGCTTTTGCAGGCTTGGCATCGAGATCGAGACGAAAGGGAACTCCATCCTGATACACGGAAAAGGGCTTCACGGCTTAACCGCGCCGGACAATCTTCTGGATGTGGGAAACAGCGGCACTACGACAAGGCTGATCTCCGGGATTCTGGCCGGGCAGCCCTTTGACTCCAAGCTGTCCGGGGATGAATCCTTAAATTCCCGTCCCATGAAACGGATCATAGACCCCCTGCGGCAGATGGGGGCGAACATTTCCAGCATCCTGAGGAATGACTGTGCGCCGCTGTACATTACTCCGGCCCGGCTTCACGGAATCCGCTTTGATTCCCCGGTGGCCTCCGCCCAGGTCAAATCCTGCATCCTGCTTGCCGGACTTTATGCGGACGGAGAGACTTCCGTGACCGAGCCCAGCCTGTCCCGGAATCATACGGAACTGATGCTGCAGGAATTTGGAGCTGATCTGCGTTCCTTCCATGCCCTGGACGGCACCACAAAAGCTACCGCCGTGATCCGGCCCTGTGAAGAACTGTACGGACAAAAGATCACCGTTCCCGGAGATATTTCTTCGGCGGCCTATTTCATTGCTGCCGGGCTGCTGATCCCGGATTCTGAGATCCTGATCAAAAATATCGGCATCAATCCTACCCGCGCCGGCATCCTGACGGTCTGCGAGGATATGGGAGGGGATATCACACTTCTGAACCAAAGGAAGGAAGGCGGCGAACCGGTTGCCGACATCCTGGTGCGTACAAGCCAGCTCCACGGAATCACGATCAAAGGGGAGATCATCCCTACCCTGATCGATGAGATTCCAATCATTGCGGTCATGGCGGCTATGGCAGAGGGAACCACCTTTATCCGGGATGCGGCAGAGCTGAAAGTCAAGGAATCGGACCGCATCGAGACCGTCACCGACAACTTGAAGGCCATGGGCTGCGATGCCATCCCCACCGCCGACGGCATGGTGATCCGGGGCTGCAATCCCTTGCATGGGACGACCATCCACACGCTTCTGGACCACCGGATTGCCATGGCATTCAGTATCGCGGCCCTGGCTGCTGAGGGGCATACTAAGATTCTGGACAGCCATTGTGTGGATGTGTCCTTCCCTACGTTTTACGATACTTTTGAAAATCTGTTGTAAAGAGCGCGTACAGCAGGCCGGTCTGTGGTCTGCTGTTTGACCGCCGCCGGAATTCACATCACCGTATCGTCCCGCAGGATATCCGTAAGGCTCCTTTCCATAATCTTCCTTGCTCCGAGATAATATGCCAGCCCCACAAAACCAAAAATCGCCAGAATAAACGCCAGGATCGGCAACAGCGGCGCCTCCCGGATGAATACCATAGGATCAAGATAACTGATCTTCAAAAAAAGGATTACCGCGGCCGCAGTCACAAGCAGCGCAGAGAGCACCGGCCGGCCGGCAAGCATAAGGGCTTCTATACAGAATACCTTTTTCATTCCCTCCGGCGTCATTCCCACAGAGAGCAGACGCGCAAATTCCCGCCTTCTCTGCCTTACAAATCCAAATGTATTGGAAAATACATTCCCGATCCCAATCAGCGCCAGCAGGATGCAGAACACACTGAGTATCATTGTCATTCCATGGATCATATTGTCATTATCCATCCTCTCCTGGATCCGATTTTCGATCTCAGCGTCATACCTGCCTCCAAGAAGCCGCGACAGCTCCTCTTCCACTTCATTCAGTTCTTCCAGCGTCGCCTTATCCTCCGCCAGGATCCGGATGTATATATTCTCTTCCGATCCTCCGATCTGCCCTTTGATCTCTTTCCAGACAGAAACCGGAATAAAGTGCACCAGTTCATAATAATCCAGAGTCCCATATTCCTCCCGCAGAACAGGTGCCTTTTGGGTATATACGATCACGGGCAATTCCGCTGTCTGGTCCTCCCGGCTATGCATAATCCCCGCAGGTTCTGCTGTCTGCCTCTCCCGGATATCCCTGTTGTCCGGAATGTCTGTTCCTGCCCGCCGCAACATGGTTGTCCCACTGTCTCCTGCCAGATAGGGGAAGCTGCGCCGTTTCCGGAAATTCGGATCCCCGGCATCCTGGATCTGATTGAGGATTACGGCGCCGTCCAGCCTTGGCTCGGCCTCGATTTGTCCGCAATATTCCAGAAAACCAGCATCATCCAGGATCACCACCGGAGCATGCACCAGCCACCCGTCAGATACGGCAGATACATACTCTGACATCGCATGTTCCATTCCGCCTGCCGCCTGCATTTCCGGGCTGAGTTCCTCTTGTGTCACGACCCGCCCGGCGTCTGCCTTCTGATACGCCACACAGCTGCGTACACCGGGAAGCCGCTGCAGGGAATCGATCTCTTCAAATGCTTCCAGCCCCGTCCCCTTTACTTCCGCCATGATATCCCAGGCATCCTGGTACTTTTCAAAGTAGGTCTCCTTCTGGCTGATCTTCATGATCGAAAAAAAGCACATCATAAAGGAAAATGCCAGAAACGATAAGGTCAGGGAAATGGATGCGGTCCGCAGAGCCTTTTTCTGCGCTTTCAGTGCATTTTCCGCAAGCTCTCCCTCAATCCCGAACAAACCGGACAAGATCCGGGAATTGCCTGCCCGTTTCAACTGCAGTTCCCCGGCATTTTTGATGGTCTCCAAAGGGGTAAGCCTGCTCATTTTCCATGCCGGGATCCAGGCGGAAATCCATACTGTAATGACTGAAGCCAGAATGGACAGAATCAGGATCAGCGGGTGATACATAAACGGCAGCTCCAAATGCCTTTCCACATTCTCCAGAATTACATTGGTCCACTTCAGGATTCCCATGCCGAACAGAATACCAAGCAGATTTCCCGCCAGGATCGGCAGGGCACAGAGCAAAAAAGATTCCTGCAGAAGGCAGGTCCGAATCTGAGCCGGCGCTGCCCCGATACTGGAAAAAATACCAAACTGACGGATCCTGGAGCTCATAGTCACTGCAAAAGCATTGTGGATGACCATGACCAGAGAAAGACAGGCAGACAGGAACACCGCCAGAAAGAACGGGAACACCCAGCGCAGCGCCGGATCCTTCGGATCCCGGATCAGATACAGGTTTAAAAGCTCGTAGTTGCAGGCCGCATGGTCCGCCGAAAGCCCTGCCATTTCCGCAATCCGGGGCATATCCGCAAAGATGCTCCTTTTATCCTTAAAATAAAGATCCAGCACTCCTTCCTGTCCGTCAGAACATGTTTCATTCCATACTGCCTGCTCCACATTGCCGTAATTTTGAATCAATTCCAGGACCTCAGAACCGATCTCTCCTGTGAGCCGCCCTTCCCAGGCCCCCGTCTCTGCTTTCACCCGCTCCACCTCATAACCCCACAAATTATAAAACAGACTGCACAGCAGGGATAAAAGCAGCGCGGAAATAAAAGCAGCCATCATCACGGAAATAGCGGATGCCCGGTTGTTTTTAAGATAGCTTTTCGAATAATCCTTCCACATCTTTGGTCACCTCCGCTTCTCATCCCGGATGATTCGCCCATCCTCTATCGTAACGATACGGTCGGCTTCCAGCGCAGCTTTCTCATCATGTGTGATCAGTATCATCGTCTGATCCAGATTCCGGTTGGACAATTTCAGCAGATCCATGATCTCCCTGGAATTTTTCCGATCCAGGTTTCCGGTAGGTTCGTCAGCCAGCAGAAGCGCCGGACGGTAAATCAAAGATCTGGCTATGGCCGCCCGCTGCTGCTGACCGCCTGATAGCTGGTTGGGCAGGGCTTCCAGCCTGTCGGCGATCCCCAGCGTTGTTACGATTCTGTCAAAAAACTGGAAATCCGGCTTCCTCTTATCCAGCAGAAGCGGCATGAGGATATTTTTCCGGATAGTGAGCGTTGGGATCAGATTGTAAAACTGATACACCAGTCCCACCTTCCTGCGGCGGAAGATTGCCGCTTCGGTCCGGTTCAGGGTGGAAATATCTGTCCCCTCGATCAGAACCCTTCCCTGCGACGGACGGTCCACACTGCCCAGAATATGGAGCAGTGTAGACTTTCCCGATCCCGAAGCCCCGACGATGGCTACAAATTCTCCTTTTTCCACAGACAGGTCAATGCCATCCAGGGCAATGACCTGATGTCTGCCGCTGCCATACACTTTTCTGATATCTTCACATTTTAAAATCTCCAAATTTCTGCGCCTCCTTTATTGTACTGTCCAGACAGCGTACGGCGGACATACCTCTTTTCGATGTCCTTTGCTGCTGTTTTACATCTTCAGATCATATTGTACCAAAATAAAGTGACAGCTCAGTGACAGTTCCGTTTTATAAAGAGTGCTATTTGGTATATAACCGGATATCAAAACATGCCCCGCCTTCCGCAAGATTTTCAGCCTTGATCGTCCCGTTCTGGCTCTCGATAATCGCCTTTGCCAGGGCCAGTCCGATACCGATCCCGCTGTCCTTCGCATTCTTTCCCCGATAAAACCGTTCAAAAAGATGGGGCAGGTCTTCCTCTGCAAATCCCATGCCGTTGTCCCATATCCGAATCTGTGTATAGAGAAGTGTCTGCTCACACGAACAGCAGACACTTCCTCCGGGCGGAGTGTGCTCCATACAGTTTTTCATCAGGTTTATGACAGCTTCCATCGTCCATTCCAGGTCCGCAGAGATTACGATTTCTTCCATTTCAGGAATCCGGACAGATACATCTGCCTTTAGACACAATTCCCGGATCTGATCGGCCGCAAGCATGAGTACAGTGTACACATCCGTATCTGTCTGCTCCAAAGGCAGTATGCCGGCATCAATCCGGGACAACAGCAGCAGGGCGTCCGCCAGATATGTCAACCGTGAAAGCTGCCGACGAATCTGTCCCAAATGCGTTTGTAAAGGATTTTTTTGTATCATCTGGGCAGACAGAGAGAGGGATGTGATTGGAGTCTTGATCTGATGCGCAATATTATATAGATGATCCGCATAATTTTTTTTAGCTTCCCATGCCGCATCCCGCGTCTGGTGCAGCTCCGTTACGGTTTTATAAATCTCGTCCTGTAATTGGGAAAATTCATCTTCTGAGGCAGGAAAAAGGACTCCGCCGCCTCCGTTATTGACCTGTTCCAGATAATCCGTCAAGGCGTGGATCCGCGCCTTGTCCTTTTTGCGCCGGATAGAATAAGGAATCAAAAACAGCAGGCCGCCGGCCAGAAAACCAACAGCCGCAGAAAATCTGCCGTACCTTTGGGCAGGCCTTAGAAAATCTGCCGGCCGGTAGCCATACTCCAGAACGATGTTTTCATTTCTATTCTCATCTGCCATAGTATCCGGCTGCTCCTGATATTCTTTCAGAGCTGACAAAACCGCCCCTTCTGCCTCCGGCTGCTTCTCTATGATTCCCTGACATATACTGCCCAGCGTGCGGATCTGTATCCGGTTATAATATCCTGTCAGTAAAAATGCCGTGAAAGAAGCCGCCAGCAGGCTTACCGATAACACGATCCCTGCCAGATTCCATCCCGGAAATACATTGCTTAACTCCGAACAGCCTCCTTGTATTTTTCTTTTCTCCATTATGAATCCTCCATCCGGTATCCTACGCTCCTGACCGTTTTCAGGCAGACCGGCTGGTGCAGCTTTTCCCGGAGACGCTTGATCGTCACGGTGAGCGTATTGTCGTTCACAAAATTTCCGTTGATATCCCAGATTTCCTCCAGCAGTTTCCTTCTTGTAACCGTTTTCCCTTTGTATCGGAGCAAATAGAAAAGCACCTGATATTCCAGCGGGCTCAGACAGATTTCCTCCGTATCGCAGAAAACCAGCATCCGCTTCTGATCAAGTGCTATGGCATCACAGGTCAGATATTGCTTTGATACATCCCCTGTCCTGCGCAGCAGGGCACCGATGCGCAGGAGCAGAACATCCAGCTCAAAAGGCTTGGTCACATAGTCATCCGCCCCGTTCTGAAAACCAGATATCACATCGCAGGAATCTCCCCGGACAGTGAGCAAAATAACCGGAAGCTCTTTCCAATAAGCGCGGATCCACTGTACCAGATGATTTCCATTGCCGTCCGGCATGTTCCAGTCTACCAGCACCAGAGTCGGACACTCCTGCTTTAAAGCCTGCTTCGCATCCGTGATCGTTGAAAAAACGGAAACCCTGTAGCCGTATTTTCCGAGAAATTCACTCACACTCCGGGATATATTTTTATCGTCTTCCACATAATAGATTTCCAACATTTTGAATCCAGCCTTTTTTCCATCATACAGGATCAAGACACCGTTTCCAGCATCTCCTGTACGGTTTTTCCATATACCGGGTGGCGCTGATAAGGAGCGATCTCGCAGAGCGGTTCCAATACAAATTTCCTCTTATGCATCTCCACATGGGGGATACACAGGTCCGCTTCTTCCAGAACCAGATCATCATAAAAAATAATATCCAGATCCAGTGTGCGGGGCCCCCAGTGTATCACCCGCTCTCTTCCGGCTTCCTGCTCGATCCGGTGAAGCTCATCCAGCAATTCCCGCGGTGTCAGCAGGGTGCGCAGCTTCAGACAGGCATTCAGAAAATCCTCCTGCTCCGTCATCCCATAGGGCAAAGTCTCATAATAATTCGAGACTCTTTCCACCGCCCCTGCAGCAGAGACACTGCCCTGATCTTCTTTTCCCGGAGATTGCGTCAGGAAATCCAGCGCCCTCACTGCCTGATCCAGATATGCCTTCCGGTCCCCCATGTTGGAGCCAAGAGCGATATATGCCGAATGCCACTGCCGCAGGATTTCCACAGAGACGGATTCCAGCGGAAGCCCGATGGGCGCCCAGGGCTTTTTAACCTCCAGCCGTACCTTTTCCAGGCGCGGGATACGAAGGAGCAGTTCCTCTGCCAGCCGCTCTGCTGCTCGTTCGACCAGGGAAAATGTATGTTCTTTCATAAATGTATCTATCAAATGACAGACTGCCCCATAATCAACAGACGCATCCAGTTCATCCGTAGTCCCGGCTTTTCTTGTATCCGCATACAGGACTGCTGATACAAGAAACTTCTGTCCCAGTTTATTTTCTTCCGGAAACACACCGTGCTTTGCAAATATTTCCAGATTTTCAATCTTGATTTTATCCATATTTCCTCTCCATTCGCCGACGCAGTCATAAAATACAGTAAACTTCGGGGGAGCCTTTAGCTTCACAGTTCATGCTCCCGGAGGATTGCCTCTGTCATTTTGACCGCCCGTGCATTCCCCTTTACATCGTGGACTCTCACAAAGGAACAGCCGCTTTTGATCCCCAGCACAGTCGTCACCAGAGTCCCCTCTTCCCTCTGGTCTGCCGGAAGGTCCAGGGTCAGTCCGATGACAGACTTTCTGGAAGTCCCCAGCAGTATGGGATATCCAAGGCGATTCAACTCCTGCAGATGTTTCAGCATTTCCAGATTCATTTCGCAGGTTTTTCCAAATCCGATCCCCGGATCCAGGATGATCCGATCCCCGGAAATACCTGCCGCTTCTGCCAGCCGCAGAGATTCCCGCAGATCGTCAAGCACCTCCGGGATAAAGTCTTTGTACTCTGCCTTCTCCCGGTTATGCATCAGACAGCAGGGAACGCCATATTCTGCGATCACGCCGGCCATCTCCCTGTCATATTTTAGTCCCCAGATGTCGTTGACCAGATCCGCCCCGGCGTCCAATGCGGCCCGGGCCACTTTGCTTTTATAAGTATCAATCGATACAGGGATGTCAAACTGTTCTTTTAACCTGCGGATCACAGGCACAACCCGCTGAATCTCTTCCTCCTCTGAAACCTGCACATGCCCCGGACGTGTGGATTCTCCGCCCACATCCAGGATATCCGCCCCATCCCGGACCATCTCCTGCGCATGCCGCAGTGCCGCGTCCATATCCAGAAAACGTCCTCCGTCCGAAAATGAATCCGGGGTCACATTCAGGATCCCCATGATATACGTCCTGTGTCCAATGTCAAATATTTTTCCGCCAATCTGCATTCTGTTTTCCTTATGCCTTTCCTATGAAGTCCAATTATGTATTTCTGTTTTCGTTTATCCCGCCTTTTATGGCCGCCCAGTTTCAAGTCAAAGATCCCGCAGCAAGCTGACGGGGCATCAAAATTCTATCGCAGCAAGCTGGTCCGGATCCTTAAACGCACAGGTGGAAATTTTTCTTGTCTGCATCCCAGTCACATTCCTTCTGCGCCTTACAGTCAAAGCAGTTCCTTGACTGCTTGTCGCTGGTGTAGATCAGCCGTTCCAGCGCCTCCATATCCTCGCGGAACCTGCGGTGCCCCAGGATGGCCCGGAGTATGGAAGCTTTCTCTGTTTCCGAAAAGGCATCCTCCGCAATCTCACTCAGAATGACCTCCGCAATCTCCGCAGACGCCTTTTCATGCGGAATGCCATTTGCATACTGCCGGTATTTTCCAATATCATGCAGAAGCGCGGCCGCATAGATGACTTCTTTTCGGATATCCAGCTTCTGTTCCAGATTTTTGATGTATGCGATCCGTGCCACGTCCAGCAGATGCCCCATCTGGTGGCAGCAGAAGATCCGTCCCTTTTCTTCCTGCTCTAATTTTTGATAGTATTCCACATACAGCGGATGATTCCGGATTTCTTCAATCGCCTTCATACTGCCGCTCCCTTCCCTGCTTCCCATTTTCCCGTCTCTACCGTCACTGTCCGAGCATTGCGTAAAACGTATGTACCAGCTCCGGATCTTCCTGAAAACAGCCTCGCTTTGCTGCCGTCACGGTCCGGCTTCCCGGCTTTTTGATCCCCCGCATGGTCATACACATATGCTCCGCCTCAACCATCACCATGGTCCCTTTGGGTCGGAGTTCCCGCATCAGCGCATCCGCGATCTGCCCGGTAAGCTGCTCCTGTATCTGCGGCCTTTTGGCATAAACCTCCACAGTCCGGGCCAGCTTGCTCAAACCTGCCACCCTCCCGTCCGGGATATAGGCAATATGGACCCTCCCGAAAAATGGCAGCAGGTGGTGTTCGCAGGTAGAGTAAAATACAATATCCTTCTCCAGCACCATCCCCTGCTCCTGGGACTGAAATGTTTTCCGGAGATGTGTTTCTGCAGTCTCTTCCAGTCCGCCGTAAATTTCCTCACACATCCTGGCGATCCGCTCCGGCGTCTCCTCCAGTCCTTCCCGCCCCGGGTCCTCTCCGATCCCTTCCAAAAAAAGCCGGACTGCCTGTTTTACTTTTTCCTGATCTATCATGCTTCCTACCTCTCTGTCTCCGTTGCCGCTATTTCCATGACTCTGCCCAGGTAAGACAGCGACCCAAAGGCCAGGATCACATCCTCCTCCTCTGCGTCTCTCATAGCTTCCTCCACTGCACTGTCGATATCATTCATTGCCAGAACCGTTCCTTTACAATAAAACTCCGCCGTTTTTTTCAGTTCCCTGGCAGACAGGGTGCGCGTTTCATCCGGCAGGCTCACCGTGTAGATCCGCTCTGCCAGCGGAGCCATGATCTGTGCGATCCTTTCATATTCCTTATCCCGGAATACTCCCATAATAAAAAATAATCTCCGTCCTGTGAAATAGCGTTCCACAGATTTCTTGAGCCAAAGGGCACCGTCTGCATTGTGAGCCCCGTCCACCAGAAATACCGGACCTTCCCTCAGACAGGTAAACCTCCCCGGCCAGCGGGCATTCTCAAAGCCCCTGCGGATTGCCTCCTCCCGAATCTGCATTCCCGCAGCATCTCCTGCCGCCCGGACAGCCTCCCATGCAGTCACCCCATTGATGATCTGATAGGTTCCCGCCATCCGGATATTCAGGTCCTTCATCCCTCCGTAAGAAAATGTCTGTCCCCGGTAGTCTTCCTGTGTGACTTTGGCATCCTCTGTTTTCACAAACCGGATCTCACAGCCCTGTTCTGCCGCGCGCCTTTCCAGAACCCTTCTGACCCCCGGTTCCTGGGGTGCAGATACCACGACGCATCCGGGCTTGATGATCCCGGCTTTCTGCTCCGCGATCTCTTCCGGCGTATCCCCCAAAAAGCTCATATGGTCCCGGCTGATGGGTGTAAAAACAGATACCAGCGTATGCTCTATGATGTTGGTGGCATCCTCCTTCCCGCCCAGCCCCGTCTCCAGCACCACGATACCGCAATGCATATTCCGGAAATACAAAAAAGCTATTGCGGTCTCAATCTCAAAAACAGTGGGGCCCGACAGCCCTTTTGCCTCCATACGCACAATAGCTTTCTGAATTTCTTGAACCAGTTCTGCAAATTCCTCCTCCGGAATCCATTTCCCGTCAATCTGGATCCTCTCCAGATACGAAACCACGGTCGGTGAAATATATCTTCCGGTCCGGATGCCTGCTTCACTCAGAATCGTAGATATAAAAGCAAGCACAGACCCTTTTCCGTTCGTCCCTGCCACATGGATGAACCTCAGATCCTTCTGCGGATCCCCCAGCTCATGCAGAAGCTCCCGAACCGTATCTAAGCCAAGTACACTTCCGTATTTCGACACCTCGTCCAAATATACCCTTGCTTCTTTATAGGTCACGTTATCGTCTTTTCCTTTCTGATCTTCTTCAGACTGCACAGCCCTGTACAGAATGAATCTCTTCTCTGAACAGTTACACTGATCTTCACAGCTGCAGTTCCTATGCAGAAAAACTGCCGCTGTCAAACATCATATCACTTCCTGCTGAATCCTACAAGTACAAATTTCTCACGATCCGGGGGAGACCAGTAACGAAACTTTACTGCCCGGTTTCCCCGCGCCGCCGCGCCAGCTCCGCCACGTTTGCTTCCACCCGTGCCTTATTCAGAGGATAAATGAACAGAAGGGCCAGTGCCACCGCGCCCAGCCCAATAGCCGGAATAATGCAGGACAGGCTGAAAATCCCTGACGTGACCTCCGGATCAAATGCGGTCGCCTGGTTGTAGCCGATCAGGCTCAAAAGCCCCCCGATCATACCGGAGGAAAATGCCTGCCCCAGCTTCCTGGCAAAAGAATATACAGAATAGATCGTTCCGTCCTCCCTCACCCCGTTTTTGAGTTCCGCATCGTCGATCACATCCGTGATCATAGCCCAGATCACAGTATTAAAGAATCCAAGCCCCACATAGGCTAGTGTATAAAATCCCACATATACATAGGGATTCTGCGGCTTGATCAGCAGGCAGAGCAGATACACCGCCGACCCGAAGGCGCAGGAAGCCACCGAGAGTTCCTTTTTGCCGAATCTTGCGGACAGCCTCGCGGCAAAGGGCGCACAGACCACCAGCATCACAATGCTTCCTGTCATGGCAGACGCGGACTGGGCGGCCGCGGAGCCATAATAGTTGGGAAACACATAACCCGCCATCCCCTGCATGCCCAGCATTCCCAGCAGCAGCAGGACAGCCGCGGCAATGATCCCAAGCAGCGCCCTGTTCGTAACCAGACTTTTCAGCAGCTTCCCGATCTCCAGTCTCTGGTTGTTTGCCTTCACCGGGACACGTTCTCTTACCAGCCGAAAGCAAAGCAGATAACAGACGATCGCCAGAATGCTGAACACTCCTGCGATAATGGTCATCCGGGGGCCGGAAAGAACCGTATTGCCGTCCACCACCACATAAGCCGCCACCGGAGTTCCCACACCGATCACAAGCCCGGCAAGCGTAGCACCGATGGTCCGCCAGGTGGACAGCTCCGCACGGTCCTTCGGATCCGCGGAAACAGCAGAAGCCATGGAACCATACGGAATATTGATGGACGTATAGAAAATAGACCCCCATAAAATATAGGTAATGACCATCCACACGATCCGGAATCCATAGGACATATCCGCAAACGCAGACTGATAGATCAGAAAAGAAGAGATCGCCACCGGCCCGCACATCCGCTTGATCCAGGGCTTGAACTTTCCTTCCTTTCCCGGTCTGGAGCGGTCCACGATCTGCCCCATGGTCACATCTGTCACCGCGTCTATAAAACGGGCGGCCATCATCAGAAGCCCTACGATCGCGGCCGGCACGCCCATCACATCTGTATAGAATTTCAGCATAAAGGAGGAAGACAGGATAAAGGTAAAATCATTTCCGAAATCGCCGAACATATATCCCAGTTTATCCTTCATGCCAAATGGCTCTGCGGTTGTTTTCTCATTTTCCATATCGTTTCCTCTTTTCTTATGAATTTCAATCAGCATACCTGCTCAAAAGCCGGACAATGACAGCTGATTTTTATTCATTTCGGATATTCACATACGTAAAAACAGCCGCCAAAGCGGTCTGTTTTTACTACACATATTCTGTGCAAAATATCCATTGTTATACATAAACGGAAAAAATATGAGATTCGAGAGGATATCGTATTTTCAAACACTTCCAGAAGGTTAAGATCAGGAAACGGCTTTTGCCTGCCGTTTCCAATCCCTTACTCCCGGATCTGTCCGTTTCCAAATATAATATATTTTGTAGACGTGAGCGCTTCCAGCCCCATCGGTCCTCTTGCATGAAGTTTCTGCGTACTGATCCCAATCTCCGCGCCGAAGCCGAACTCGAAGCCGTCTGTAAACCGTGTGGAAGCATTCACATAGACTGCCGCCGCGTCCACCTCATCCTGAAATTTTAACGCATTGTCATAATCCTTTGTGAGGATGGACTCAGAATGTCCTGTGTTGTATCGGTTGATGTGGGCAATCGCTTCCTCAACGGAATCTACGATTTTCACAGAAATCACAGCATCCAGATACTCAGTTCCCCAGTCCTCTTCTGATGCAGGAAGAATCTCCGGCACGATCTCCCGGGCACGCTCGTCTCCCCGGATCTCCACCTGGTGCGCCATCAGCCGTTTTGAGATCAGAGGCAGGGCATCCTTCGCTGCAGCCCCGTGGATTACCAGTGATTCACATGCGTTGCACACCCCCATACGCTGGGTCTTTGCATTTTCAATGATATCCGCTGCCCTGCCGATATCCGCGCTGGCATCTACGAAAATATGGCAGTTCCCGGTACCTGTCTCGATCACCGGAACGGTACTGTTCTCCACCACGTTCGCGATCAGTCCGGCGCCGCCCCGCGGAATCAGAACATCAATATAGTCATGAAGCTTCATCATCTCTCCCACCGTTGCCCTGCTGGTGTCCTCCACCAGAAGGATGGCATCCTGGGGAAGATTTTCCTTTTTAAGTCCCGCCTTGATGACCTCTGTGATCGCCAGGTTAGAATGGATGGCATCACTTCCGCCCCGCAGGATCACGGCGTTACCGGTTTTGAAGCAGAGCCCGAAGGCATCTGCCGTCACATTGGGCCGGGATTCGTAGATGATCCCCACCACTCCCATGGGCACCCGCTTCTTGCCGATCTGCAGGCCGTTGGGACGGTTTTTCATACTTAAAACCTCTCCGATAGGATCCTCCAGTGCCGCAACCTGTTCCAGTCCTTCGGCCATATCCTTAATCCGCTGTTCGGTCAGCCGAAGGCGGTCGAGCAGGGACTTCTTCACCCCTTTTTCCTCTGCCGCCTTTAAATCCTTTTCATTTTCTTCCAGCAGATATTCGCTCCTGGCACACAGCTCCCCGGCTGCCGCCAGAAGGCCCCTATTCTTCTCATTTGTCCCCAGCTTCGCGCACAGCCGTGAGGCGTCCTTCGCGCGGATTCCAAGTGTCTGAATATAACTTTCCATCCTCTGCATCTTTCCTTTCTACTTAAAAATATAAATGGACTGCCGCGAAATCACTTGCGCAGACAGTGCGGGAGATTCCGCAGCAGTACCTGATCCTTTTTGCTTTCAGAAATCATTCCTCTACGGCTTTTCTGTGCTCTTCCGTTTTCCTTGCCTTCTTCGACTGCCGCCGAAACTGCGCCCGCTCAGGTGACAGCTCATCCTCCACGGCTTTTCCATGCTCCTTTGATAAGAATAAAGTTCCAATCTTTTTTCCTGCCATAATATCATTGATGGCATAAATATTGTCCCCGCTGGCGATCACCATATCTGCCCCGGCACCCGTCACGATCTTGGCCGCATTAACCTTGGTGGACATCCCTCCGGTCCCGAAATCGCTGGAAGAACCCTTGGCCATATTCTCCAGCTTTTCATCGATCTTCACTACAGTATGAATAAAACGGGCACGGGGATTCTGCTTCGGATCGTCCGTGTACAGCCCCTCGATATCCGACATCAGAATCAGCAGGTCCGCCTCCACAAGCTCCGCCACATTCGCCGCCAGAGTATCGTTGTCCCCGAAGTTGCCATAGGCCAGCTCATCCACGGAAATGGCGTCATTTTCATTGACAATGGGCACCACATTCATTCGGAACAGCTCGTCAAAGGTACGCTTCGCGTTTTTGCGGCACTCCTCATTCGTTACCGATTCCTTCGTCAGCAGGACCTGTGCCGTCAGCTGGCTGTATTCATTAAACAGCTTTTCATAGATCATCATCAGCCTGGCCTGCCCCACCGCCGCGCATGCCTGCTTGGCAGCCTCCGTATCCGGCCGTTTATCAAGCCCAAGGGCGGTCCTGCCCACTCCCACCGCGCCGGAGGAAACAACGATCACTTCTTTTCCCTTGTTCCTCAGGTTGATCAGAATCCTCACAAATTTTTCCAGCTTCTCCAGATTAATGTTTCCCGTTTCCTCATACGTGATCGTGGTGGTGCCTACCTTGATCACGATCCGTTTCTTTTGCCGTAAGATTTCTTTTCTGTCCATGTTCTCTCCCAATGGTTCCCGTATTTTTTGCAGACGGCACAGGAACAGGAAGCATCCGCTCCTGTACCGAACCGCTTATCGCGCGTTTTGATAGATTCGGAAAATGTCCTCCTGATCCAGCTTTTTTACACAGCCGATGGTCCTGCCGCCGTCGAAGCTGCATTTCCTTGCCAGCTCCCGGAGAATCTCTTCCGTGGGCTCCACCCCAAGCTCTCTCAGGCTGGTGGGCATCTGTACAAAACGGTAAAATTCCTCCATTGCCTGAATGCCTTTCTCCGCGGTCTCCATTGCATTTCCGGTGTCTTCCACACCCATGACCTGCACCGCGAACCGTGCAAACCGCTCCGGCCTCGCATCCATAACATACCTTGCCCAGCTTCCCCAGACAGCTGCCAGGCCTGCTCCATGGGCCACGTCATACATGCCGCCCAGCTCATGCTCCAGCTGATGGGACGCCCAGTCTCCTCCATCCGTTCCGCAGCCGGTCAGTCCATTGTGGGACAGGCTTCCCGCCCACATCACTTCTGCTCTTGCCTCATAGTCCCGAGGATTTTCCAGAAGAATCCTGGCATTCTTCATGACCGTGCGTATCAGGCATTCGCTGATCCCGTCTGTCAGCTCCATGTTCTCCGCCTGATTCAGATAGCGCTCCATTGTATGCATCATGATATCCACGCAGCCGCTTTCCGTCTGGTATGCTGGAAGGGTCATGGTCAGCTCCGGATTCATGACTGCAAACTTCGGCCGCACATAATCACTGTTGCAGCCCCGTTTTTCCCATCCCTCTTCCTTTGTGATGACAGAGGAATTGCTCATCTCAGAGCCGGCCGCGGCAATGGTCAGCACCACTCCCAGCGGCAGACATCCCTGGGGCGTCCGCTTCTTTGCATAAAAGTCCCACACATCCCCTTCATTAGACACGCCGTACCCGATGGCCTTTGCGGAGTCAATGACGCTGCCCCCGCCTACTGCAAGAATGAAATCTACGGATTCCTTCCTGCACAGTTCGATTCCCTCATAGACAAGGGAAAGCCTGGGATTCGGCACTACGCCGCCAAGTGTCACATAGTCCACCTCCGCCTGGTCCAATGACGCGCAGATCCTGTCCAGCAGTCCGCTTTTTTTTACGCTGCCGCTTCCGTAGTGGATCAGCACTTTCCGGCATCCGCATTCTTTCACCAGCTGCCCGGTCTGCTGCTCTGTCCCTTTTCCAAATACTACTTTTGTAGGTGCGAAATAATTAAAATTTTCCATCTGCTTTTTCTCCTGTTCATTCATATAAGGAACCCTCTATACAACCTCGATCTGGCACATTTTCATCGCATTCAGCGCCTGTTCATGGCTTTCCTGCGTCACCCCTGCACAGCAGGAAGAATCCACGATGACCGGCACCTCCGGCAGATAGGCCTTTACAAGAAGTGCATTGGAGATCACGCAGATATCCGTGCACAGTCCGATCAGAGTGACGCTCTCCACCGGATCACCGGAATCCTGGCGTGCTTTCAGCATCTGCCCCAGCTCCACGCTTCCAAATGTAGGCTTGTCAATGGGTTCTTCCGAAAGCAGCACCTGAATCTCCGGATGGATCTCCCACCCGTTTGTCCCCCGGATGCAGTGTCTCACCGGAAGCTTTTTTCCCTCCTGGGTATCCAGGTAATCCTCTTCATGAGTATCCCTGGTGGCGATCACCAGCCCGTCAAACTCCCGGATCTTCTGGATTACCCGGGGCACGATCCCCACCGCCTCCGGCGTTCCCAGCGCACCGTCAATAAAATCATTCTGCATATCTACCACTGCCAATACTTTCATCCTCGTCCTCCTTTATCGCTTTGCGGTTCTCTTTTTCCAAGCCGAACCTCTTCCATCTGCTTTGCCGTCTCCTGATCCAGCCATTCAAACAGATAATTCCTGTCATGCCCCGGCCGGTTTAAATATTCCTTCCGAAGCTCCCTGTTCACAAGCTCCACTTCCTCCCGCAGTTCTTTGGCGGAAAGAAGGCTGCATCCCTGTCCCCGGATGATCACCTGCTCTGTGCCGTCCGAGGTAGCAACGGTCACATGATACTTTCTCCCGATCTCATGGGCCGTCTTCTCAATGTACTGGTCCGCAGTCTCCGCTTCCTTCGTATAGACCACATAAATATTATGATACCGCTGCACCTCTCCCGGAAATCCTTCCAGCTTATAAGCGTCGAACACCAAAATCACCGTGCATTTTTTTACCCCCTGGTAATTGCACAGGATATCCATCAGCTTCCCTCTCGCCCCGTCAATGTTAGTTTCCGCCAGCTCCCGAAGCTCTTCCCATGCAAAAATAATATTGTATCCGTCAACCAGAAGATATTCTCTTCGTTTCTCTGCCTTCTTTCCCGCTGCTCTGCGGACCTCCGTCCCGGCTGCATAAGAAACTTTTTTCTGTGCCTGCGCCGCCCTTCTCCTGGAAGCCTCGGCCATTCGGTCCAGTTCCCTTTCCTCCTCCGGGGACAAGGTATACTCCCTCACCGGACGCCGTCTGGGAACCGGCTCCACCTGCGTTCCTCCGGGCGCTTCTTTTTTCTGTAATACACTTTCCAGATGCATATATTCCTCCACCTGGTCCCATTGTACCACAAATCCCGCCCCATGGGCGCAAAAAACGGAGCCTGTTGGATTTTCCAGATCCCGCTCGGCATCGTATCCGATTTTCTCGATCACCTCTTCCGCATTGTGACAGGGCAGATACCCTTTGAGGCTGCAGGACAATCTTCCTCTGCCTTTCGTATAGGCGGCCAGCTCCGTCTGGTAATCCCGCATATTCACAACCGGAACCGCACCTTCTAAGACTGCCGTGCCCCCATCCTGTTTTGGCGTACCGAAAGTCCCATGCATCCGCTGGAGATCCGACAGGGCACGTCCCACCGTATCCTGCGGCACCTCCAGCCGGTAATCGTAATAGGGCTCCAGCAAGATGCTCTGTGCCTTTTTCAGTCCCTGCCGCACCGCCCGGTATGTAGCCTGCCGAAAGTCCCCGCCTTCCGTATGCTTCTGATGGGCCCGCCCGGCTGCCAGAGTGATCCGCATATCCGTGATTGACGAACCTGTCAGCACGCCTGCGTGTTCCTTTTCTTCCAGGTGGGTCAGGATCAGCCGCTGCCAGTTCCGGTCCAGCACATCCTCGCTGCAGACTGACGCGAACTGCAGGCCGCTCCCCGGCTCTCCCGGTTCCAGCAGCAGATGAACCTCCGCATAATGCCGGAGGGGTTCAAAATGCCCCACGCCTTCCACCCGATCCGCAATTGTTTCTTTGTATACAATGTTTCCCGACCCAAATTCTACGGGAACATGAAACCTGTCCTGGAT
>OFFP01001135.1_pt1 | contig 19261 bp, 15 predicted proteins | sample 1521431 | NCBI WGS metagenome assembly OFFP01 (sample SAMEA3504104, study PRJEB24116) | mouse gut metagenome | biome: mouse gut; feature: mouse-associated habitat; material: faeces | place: Denmark | collected 2011
TTCTTTGTATACTTATAATTTTTAATAATATGGCTCGGAAAAGGCGGTGCTGTATATACACATCCCCCAAGCTGTTTGATATCTTTTTCATAAATATTATTCTTACTTCTAATCAAAAAATCAAAATGGTATTTATTCCGATCTACATTTTTAAATAGTCCCATTAAGATGCTTTCTGCCCCACCACTGCCTAAACCATGTATTACATGCAATACTCTTATGGGTTGCTCTTCTTTTTTCTTCTTTATAATCTCCAATATCTGTATCCTGCTTCTTCTACTTTCTTTTTATTAAATATACTTTTTACATCAATTAATATTTTTTCTCTATTACTTCCTTCAGCATATAAACTCTCTAATTTATCTAATCCCATTTCTCTAAACTCCGTATGCGCCACAGCAAGAACAATACAATCTGCTCCTTCTATTTTATTAATTGGCGTTAATACAATTCCATATTCATCCATGGCTTCTTTCCTGCTTACCCACGGATCTGAAACAAGTGGATTAATTCCATATTCTTTTAACCGATTAATCACGTCTACTACTTTGCTATTTCTGATATCCGGGCAATCTTCTTTAAACGTTAGACCAAAGATAACAACCTTTGCCTTTTTAGGCGCTCTATCCGATAAAATAATTTGTTTAATTACTGCATCCGCAATAAAAGTTCCCATTCCATCATTTACTTTTCGGCCAGCCAGAATTATTTGGCTATGATAACCAAGTTTCTCAGCCTCATATGTAAAATAATACGGATCTACGCCAATACAATGTCCGCCGACTAACCCCGGCCGAAACCCTAGTGCATTCCACTTTGTATTCATACCGCGAATTACCTCATCCGTATCAATGCCCATACGTTCAAATACCATTGCTAATTCATTCATAAAAGCAATATTAATATCGCGTTGGCTGTTTTCAACAACTTTTATAGCCTCTGCCGTTTTAATTGAAGACACCGGATATGTCCCTACCTTAATAACTAGATTATAAATTTGCTGTATCTCATTCAGAGTTTCTGAATCCATACCAGATACAATCTTACAAATATTTTCTAATCTATGTTTTTTATCTCCAGGATTAATACGCTCAGGCGAATACCCCAGTTTAAAATCAATACCACACTTCAATCCTGATTCTTTTTCCAAAATTGGCAAACAAATATTTTCTGTAACTCCTGGATATACTGTTGATTCAAATACAATAATAGAACCTTTTATTAAGTTTCTGCCTACAATTTTACTTGCTTCGGTTACTGGTGTCAGATCGGGGGTATGATCTTGATTTACCGGAGTCGGTACTGCAACGATATGAAATCTAGATTTTTTTAAATCTGATTCATTGGAAGTAAAATAAACACTTGTTGATTTGATTGCTCCTTCCCCCACTTCATAAGTGTGATCAATTCCCGCTTTATATTGATTTATCTTAGTTTCATTTAAGTCAAAACCAATTACATGTACATTTTCTTTTGCAAATGCAATCGCAATTGGCATACCTACATATCCCAGACCAATTATAGATAAATTTTCTTTTCCAGACTTAATTTTCTCAAACAAAGACATACTTTTTTCTCCTTTTTGTTCCCTTGCGCATAGAGCCTTTTCATTCTATTTCTCACTGTCTTCTCTGAAAATTTAGATACCACCTGCATATTATACAATCCCTCACCCTGCCTATCTTCCGTCAATTCCAAAACCGCATCCAGCCAGCCGCGGATATCCCCGCTGCCAACTCTCTTGCCGCTTCTCCTGCCCCTTATCAAGTCCCTATTCCCCCTGATATCCGATACAATACATGGCAGTCCGCTCGCCATTGCTTCCATAAGGCTTACATTAAGTCCCTCCCGCCTAGAAGGGAGCAGAAATATATCTACAGCAGACATAAGTTCAGCAATATTATCTACAAACCCAAGCAATCTTACATGGCTCTCTACACCATTTTCCCGTACAATACCCTCAAGAACCGCCCTGTTTCTTCCTTCTCCGGCTATCAAGTAGTACAATTTTTGATAAATATCCGGTCTTTGCTTTTTTATCATCCCAAGGGCTTGAACTATAATTTTATGATTCTTGTTTTCATTCAGCTCACCTGCTGAAAATAAAATTACACGATTATCAGGAATCATAAGTTCCGTCTCAATCCGTTTCCGTGTAGTGAAAACTTCCAGTCTTTTGTCCCCCCCCCCCCTGAACTTTATAGAGCTTCTTCAACTTACAATCAACTGCTGCCAAATCAAATTTTTGCAGGCATTTATAATGATTATCTATGCTTTCCATAAGTAAAGCTGGTATTTTATTCACACCTTTCCGGATGAGATTATCCAATATTTCCGTTACGCCCTCTGTATTCTGCGGCTCAAAATGTAAATAGTTTTCAGGCACTAACTCAATATTTCCCCTAATCCGGCTGCAAATCACAGGCGTCTTACAAGCAACTGCTTCCATTAACGCTACCGGCAATCCTTCCTGTAATGAAGGAAATACAAATAAGTCTGCCGCCTGGCATAATTCAGATATGTCATCCCGGAATCCCATTAGCTCCACTTGGCCCAACAGTCCTAATTCAGAAGCCAGCCTTTTTAAATGTGCCTCCAATTTCCCTTGCCCACATATAAAATATTTTACATTCGGATTGTTTAATTTAGCGATTGCCCTGATTACTATTCCGTGGTTTTTACGTTCACATAGTTCTCCGACTGAGAGAAGCATGATATCTGTTTCTTTTACCCCCAGTTCCTTCCGCTTCTGTTTCCTGTCACAGAGCCCATTCTGGAATTTCCTGGTATCAATCCCCACTCCTGGCACATATGCGACCTTCTTGGCATGGAAATGCTTCTTCGCCCGCCTGTAGTCCTCCTGGTTAATGGTAATCAGCACGTCCGTCCACCATGAACACAGCCATTCCGCCGGATAATAGAGCAGCCAGTTTTTAAGCGGCGCCCCGTTATAAAAATGAAACCCATGCGCCGTATAAAAGACCCTCGTACCATAATGCCTCACCTCCATACAGGCCACCCTTGTACAAAATGCGGCAACCGGAGTATGGCAATGGACGATATCATATCTTTGCATTTTCGTCAGTTTCCAAAGTTTCCTGGCCGCAGTAAGATTTCCTTTGTCTGACGGAGTCCTGGAACATGGAAGATGATAAATATGGCATCCCCATTCCCTGTAACATTCCGGTACTTCCGACTCTTCATAATTACAGGCAATGTCAACCCTATTCCCATGCTCCAGCAATTCTTTGATGAAATTTTTGAAAAATCCCATCGTCCCACCAACCGTAGTTACATATAATATTTTTAGCCTATTCCCAGTCTGCATTTTTATTCTTTCCTGTTACACTTATTACTCCCACACGATTCCTCCTGCCGCTCCCATAATTACCCCTTCTTCCATTAGATATACTCTCCGGCAGTAATCCGAAACGTGCTTCCTGTCATCATCACGCTCGCGTCGCTAAGCATATAAATGATTGCTTCCACGTAATCATTCCTTTCGCACATACGCCCCATCGGCAGGATAGCCGACGCTCTTTTTCTAAGCTGTGCCTCCGTCTCTCCCTGTGAATTTCTAAGGCTGACCTCCCCCTCCGTAGGCGTCCACCCAAGTGTCAGATAATTGCAGCGGATATGCTCAGCCGCATATTGATGGGAAATGTGTTCCATCAGTATCCTTAAAACCCCTTTACTGCACGCATAAGCCGCCCTGTCCTTCTGCCCTCCCCATGCATGTGCCGAACCCGTAAGAACGATGCTGCCTCCGCCGTTCATACGCATATATTTTATTGCCTGTTGGCAGCAGAAAAAACACGCGCGGAAATTGACGTTCATGACTGCGTCAAATGTATCCTGGCTGCAGGAATCCAACGGTGAAACCGGAGTAATCCCCGCATAATTGAAGAATCCGTCGATTCTTCCATATTTCTCGTATGCTTTGTCCATCAGGTTCTTACAATCTTCCACATGATTCAAATCTGTATAGACAAAAATTCCTTCCGAACCATAGACACGGATATTCCGGATTGCTTCTTTCGCTGCCTTCTCGTCACGGCCTCCAATTACGACCTTCGCCCCTTCCTTGCCGCATACCTCCGCCATGGTCCTGCCAACGCCCTTTGTACCGCCGGAAATTACAATTACTTTTTCTTTTAATCGTTCCATCATATATTCTCCACTTTATTCTTTTTCTGGAGCATCAGGCTGAAAGCACCCGTAATGTCCGGTCATTCCAAGAGCCTTATCTACATCAAAACCTTTCAGCGTCAGACTGTCTCCATTTTCATTATAGACCCTGACTTTTGCCTGATATTCCTTTAGGCACTTCGCAAGCTCCTTCTTGCTGTCACACACAATATAGATTCTGGTAAGCACCTGTTTCTCATTCCCGATCCATTCTGGCAGTACGTCGTCGCCTTCATGGAGACGTTGCACATTTTCCACAACCCTTCTGTCAGATTCAAGCCCGTCCAACCCCTCAATTTTTGCAATGTGTCCCTCCTTGAGCAGAATCCACAGTACGCTTGCCCATTTTCCCCGAAGCTTCGTGTCATCTTCCTTTTTTAGGTCAATGCTGCCCGAAGACCCGGTAAGCGCAAACCGAATCAACATTTCCCGCTGGTCGAAGCCATGGATCGCATTCATCAGTAAATGGGGCGCCTCGCCCTGTAAACGGAAACCTGTGTCATATACATAAAATTCACCATTTTCATAGAAACCCGAAAGCATCAGTACGCCATTCTCAATTCCAATTTCCCGGAACATACGGACAACATTATCATGCATCCGTATAAAATACGCTTCCAAATGTTTGGATGGATATGTCCCGCCAAGGCAGACCCGGCTCAGGCCCGGCTGCTCGTCTGTGGTATAACGGTCATAGATACAAGAAGCGCTGCAATACCCATCCTTGAAGGTATAATACATGCCCATATCGTCACACTGCATATACTTCTCCACAATGAACCGCTTTTGACAGGATGCGGCGATTGCCTTCTTAACACCCTCAATCAATTCTTCTTCCTGGTAAGCAACCGTCATGCCCACGCCTCCGCCATTATCAACGGGCTTAACCATGACAGGATAAACAATCTTATCCAAATCTTCCCTTTTCAAGTCTGCATCCAAATAATATTCAGGGATACCATGGATTCCGTACCTCTCGCAGGTGGATTTGAACACGTCTTTAAATGCAAAAATGTCCACAATCTGCTGTGTTGCATAGCATGGAAGCCCCAAGGCATCACAAACTTTACAATAGGAAGGCACAAGGATATCCGCAACGCCGACCAGAACCCCATCCACCTGTTCGAGTTTGGCCAATGCGATAAGCCCGGGAACATCCATTCCATCCACATCATAAGCCTTCCATGCCGCCTTCTTCGCAATGTCTGTATGACGCGCGCTGGTGACAATGGTCTTGATCCCCATCGTATTCGCAATTTCTACGAGCTGCATCGTCTCTGGGTTGCCGCCCAGAATCAATAGTTTTTTACCTTCAAATTCTCTTGCAGACATTTTCTAACCTCCCGCATTTTTATATTCTTTTTTTCCGGCTGCCTCTGCTAAACGGACAGCATTTCACCCATTGCCATGATGGTATAAGGGTTATCAGGGTACTTTTCCTTCATAATTTCACAGAACGTTCCCACATTGCCACCATGGGAAGCAAACATTCCATAATGGCACGGAACTGTAATTCTCGGCTTTAAGGCGTCAGCCAGCCTGGCGCATTCTTCTTCGTTCAGATTGCCATACGCGCCGTTAATCGGTGCAATCAAGATATCAAACGGTCCTTTGTCGGCATACTCTTTTGTACGATCGAGACGCAGACAAGTATCTCCTGTCTCAAATATCTTTTTCCCGTCAACCGTTACTACAACTCCTACGGCATCCCTTGCAGCCGTGCCGTGGTCGCAGCTCACAAAATCCATCTGGAAATCTCCCACACAGTAAGTCTGGCCTGGAGATACATAAGTAATATTTTTATTCGCCATCTCAAGGCGCATTACATCTTTCTCACATTCAACAGAAGCGAACAGCTTTGTCTTTCCCCCTGCCATAAGTTCAGGAATACTGTCACAGTCAAAATGATCCCTGTGCGGATGTGTTGCGATTATGATGTCAAAATCCAACTCACCGGGACCTAAAATCTTAGGGAGCATCCTTTTATATCCCATATGCCCCTCTATACGTTCCACACAGTCCGAGAGATACAAATCCACCCCTAACAGCTGCCCACTCTTGCTTTTCATGATGTATCCTGCCTGGCCTACAGAAAACAGATATGTTTTCCCTAAAGGAGCCGTACGTATTTTAATTGCAAAATTATTCATTTTTAACCCAATTCTTCTCTCTTTTTCGCATAATCTATAAAACTATCCATCGTTGGGGACGCCGTAGGGGATACCCCGTCGCGTTTCAGGACTGCCCCTATGGCCTGCATAATAATCTTCCAATCCCCCCAATATCTATCCGAAGGTAATCGCTTTATTCATCTTCCGAAGAACCTTCCCATTTCCACATTCATAGAACTGTTCCACGCCTACGCCCTTCATGGCATGGATACTGCCTGCCCACCGGATCTGCCCCATTTCCGGTAAATGCCTCCATCGTCTCAGACGTACCGCTGTGGATTCCTTCCCTTCGCAATACCACTTTTACCGTATCCAGAATAATCTTTATATCGCCAAGAAACGTAATATTCTCCACATACCTTACGTCATCTTCAAACTTCTCGGTCCAGCTAAGCCCGTTCCTCCCCGACACTTGAGCAAGTCCAGTCAGCCCCGGCCTTACGTCATGCCTGTGCTTCTGCCGGCCATCATAGCGTTCCAGATATTCGACCAGTAACGGCCGCGGGCCGACGACGGACATATCGCCCTTCAAAATATTCCATAATTCCGGCAGTTCATCCAGAGACGTGGAGCGCAGCAGTTTCCCAAAAGAGGTAAGCCTGTATTCATCGGGAAGCAGCTTCCCGTTTTCGTCTCTTGCGTCTGTCATGGTCCGGAATTTCATAATCCGGAACACCTTCCCATCCAGCCCGGGACGCTCCTGGGTAAAAATGACCGGCGACCCCAGCTTGATTTTTACTGCCAGCGCCGTGAAAGACATGACTGGCGCAAGCAGTCCCAACGCCAGCGTACTGAACACGATATCCATCGGCCGCTTCAGTACAGCCTCATATGCGCCGCAGGGGATATGCCGCCCCTTTGATTTTGCCCGCATTCGTTTTCTTTGTGTTTCTTTCCTTATACAAATGATACAAATCCATGCCGAAATTCCTGCCATCACCGGGAAAATCAACTTTCTCTCATTCTTCACCGTCTGTTTCCTCGTTCCAAGAACATAATCCATATCCCTATCATTCAAAGCATCTGCGGATAATCTCTATCACCACATCCTGCTCTTCTTCCGTCATCTTAACATCCGACGGAAGGCACAACCCTCTTGCGAAAATGTCTTCTCCCACAGATACCGTTCCCTCCCGTACAAAATTATTCCCACGGTACAGCGCCTGCAGGTGCATAGGTTTCCAGATCGGCCGCCCTTCAATCCGGAAGCCGGCAAGCACATCCAGGATTTCATCCGGACAGGTCTTTCCCTTGCTATGTCTGTATAATCTCCCCCGCTCCGACCTCACAGCCTCACACATGGCAGACGGATCGACGGTCATGCAGCTCAGCCAGTAATTGGGAATACTGTCATTCCCCAACGGGTTCATACGGACAGGCAAATCCGAAAGCCCTTCCTGATAACGTTCATAAATTGCCTTCTTCTTTGCAATATGTACGTCAATATATTCCATCTGTCCCCGCACCACACCGGCAATCACGTTAGACATACGGTAGTTATATCCCAGCTCTTCATGCTGATACCAAAGCGCTGCCTCCCGACTCTGAGTAGACCATTTCCGCACCTTATCCGCATCAGGTTTGGAATCGGTAAGGAGCGCGCCTCCCGAGCTTCCTGTGATAATCTTATTCCCGTTAAAGGAAACGATTCCATAATCCCCGAAACTCCCTGTCTGGCGCCCTTTATAGACAGCCCCCATGCTTTCTGCCGCATCCTCCACAAGCAATGCGCCATAAGCCTTACAGATATCCCGAATCTCGTCTATCTTCCCCGGCGTACCATATAGATGGGCAAGTACCACCAGCCGCGTGTCCGGGTACGTCTCAAATGCCTTCCTAAGGGCAGCCGGATCCATATTCCAGGTATCGTATTCCGTTTCGATAAACACTGCTTCGCCGCCCTCGTATGCCACAGGGTTGACCGTTGCGCTAAAGGTCATGTCCGAGCAGAACACCCTACGCCCGGACAGTGTCCCTTCCTTTGCACGGTGGACGCCGTATAAGCGTTCTCCGGCAAGACGGAGCGCAAGGTGCAGGGCAGCCGTCCCGCAGGACAGGCACACGGCGTTCTCGGCTCCCACAAAACAGGCAAGCATGCGCTCTGTTTCATCAATATTATTGCCTACCGTGGACATCCAGTTCGTCCTGTATGCTTCTATCATGTATGCAAGCTCCGGCCCATGCATGGTAGGCGACGAGAGCCAGACCTTTTCTTTTAATGGAAGTAAATCGTGAAATCTTTTATCCGCTTGAACGTCATACATATCAAACTCCTTCTAAATCTTCGCCTACAATCTCGATTCCGAGATGAATCAGCGAACGGTTTCCCATGAACTCCGTCTCTACCGCCGCAATCCGCTTGTGGAGGTTCAGTTTCTTAATCTGCCCTTCCAGATTTTTAAGTGGCCCTGAGAGAATCTTGATTGTCTTATCATCGCCTATCGACACCTTAGATATCCCTGCGTTCCACATATGGCACAGATCCTGCCCTTTTTGCACGTTTTCCTGCCCTTCCGGAGCATTCGGGATATCCTGTAATTTCAGCAATAGCCGTACATCCGATTCCGACAATGGCGTAAAATATTCCTCGCAGCTTCCGAGAAGCTTCGTCAATGCCGTAATCCGTTTCAATTCGTCATATAATAACTGTGGCTCGCCAGAGATAAGGAACACATACCCGGGAAACAGTTTCTCCGTAACCTCCTGCCAGATCCCCTGATATTTCTTCTTTCTCCTGCGCATGGGGATGAAACATCGCTCAAGGATTCCTTTCGGCAGAACCCGTTCCACCAACAGAGCCGTATTCCTTTCCTTCCCTGAAACTACCTGCATTACATACCACATAGCATCCTCTCTCTATCGTAATCTACCCCTTTTTGGGGAAAAAAGCGTATGCTGCGCCATCCATACCTGTCCACACACAGCCACAGTCATGATCCTCTATATCCGCCATTCCGATTTCAAGTGCCAATGCTTCAAGAAAAATTCCTGGCTTCCTATCCTTTCCGGGAAACAGGCTGCATCCTCTTCTCGGTAATCTCCAGCCCCGCCGTAATATTGCCTGCCATCTGCTTCTCCTGCTGAGGCTGCCCCATCGGTATCGACAATTCAGCAAGCCTCCTATGCCTGTCAATCCTGCATATCCTCTGCTCAAACCCTTTCAGCGGGCCCGCCGTGACCTGCGGGATTCCATCCCGGATAACCCCCTGAGACATTTTCAGATGATGGCAGTCTCCATACAGAAATCTCAGAAAATGTTCCGCCTCTTCGCCAACAGGCATCATCCCTTTGCCTTTATTGCCCATTTCCTCTGCAAGGAGCGCCCCATCCTCACTGTCTACAACTATATAAGAGGGAAACACCAGTCTCTTTTCCATATGCCATGCTCCTTCATAACGGCGCATCCGGTCATACGTCAGGACAAAAACGTCTTTCGCAGCTTCTTTGGATAGATGTTTTCTGCACAGTGCAAGAGCTTCTTTCTCCTCCTGTCCTTGACAATCCACGAAGTACCAGATACCAATCCCTCCCACTTCGCAGAGTATCATCCTCTGCGAAATTTATGCTTTGGTATTGAATTAGAATTTACAGATTATATTACCGAAATAAACAAAGCAGATACACAAATCCTAGATTTGTAACGAAACCATTTCCAGAACTCCCTTCAATCCTTCACCAAATTATTACAAAAACATTTTTGGTATTGACTTATTAGCCTTAGATGATTACAATAAATATGTTCTTTTGAAATATTTTTCGCAGAGGATGATACTCTGCGAAATTTTTTATGCGCAGACCCGTGCGGAGGAGATATGCCGATGTTGTTACTGTTTATACAATACTGTTTCATCCATGTTTAGAGTTGACAAACCAGAGTACAAATTCATATAATAAATATACAGCGTTATCATATATAGTTTACTTATGAGAAACCAGGAGGTAGAGAAACATGAAAAGCATTCGGACTAAAATCACTCTGTGCCTTATGATGACAGTCCTAGCTACACAGCTTGTTGTAGGAGCGTTCAGCATTCCCCTGAACTTCAACAGTACCATTGCAACCGTAGAGCAGATGATGGGCGAGACCGCAGTCCTTGCGTCAGAACGCATCGAACAAGAACTAACCGCCTACAAGAACGTTGCCATGGATACCGGCTGTGTCCCGCAGCTTCTTGATGAAACTGTTTCATTGGAAGAAAAGCAAGCAATCATAAACGAACGTGTCAGCATGCACGGTTTCCAGCGTGGGAACATCGTTGGGCCGGACGGCATCAGCATCTTCGATGGGAATGACTATTCTGACCGCGAATACGTCATCCAGGCAATGCAAGGCAATGTCTATGTATCAGAACCACTGATCAGCAAGATAACGGGAGAGCTTTCCATTATGGTAGCGGCTCCTATCTACGAAGACGGAATCCAGGGCTCTGCGATTGCCGGCGTCGTTTACTTCGTTCCCCAAGAGACCTTCCTAAACGACATCGTTTCGTCGATCCGTGTCAGCGAACATAACCGTGCATATATGATTAACCGCACAGGCGACACGATTGCAGATACTACATTAGATACCATCACTGTCCAGAATATTGAAAATGAAGCCCAAAATGACTCTTCCCTGAAAGAATTGGCAGCAATCCATGCCGCCATGCGCGAGGGAAAGAGTGGTTTCGGAGAATATAAGAATGACAAGAAGGGCATGTTTGCGGCTTATGCACCGGTAAATGGCACAGACGGATGGAGCGTGGCAGTCGTTGCCCCGCAGTCAGATTATCTTTCTTCTGCTTATTTCAACATTGCAATAAACCTGGCAATGATGGTACTTGCCATCCTGCTTTCCATCATCGTCGCACTGAAACTTGCCAACAGCATCAGCCGGCCCATGAATGCCTGTGCAGAACGTATGCGCCTGTTAGTGGAGGGAGATTTGGAAACTCCGGTTCCCAAAGCTGTCAGCAGGGATGAGACTGGGATGCTGACACAGTCTACCGCCGAACTGGTGGAAGGGCTGTCTGCCATTATCCATGATATCGGCTATCTTCTGGGGGAGATGGCGAATCGGAATCTGGACATCCATTCCCGGCGACGCGACGCCTATGTAGGCGATTTCCAGAATATTCTGGGCTCCATGCGCAACCTAAAGATAGAATTAAGCGAAATCCTCGATCAGATCAATATTTCTGCCGAACAGGTATCAAGCGCCAGCGGACAGGTATCTTCAAGCTCTCAGAGCTTGAGCCAGGGCGCCGTGGAACAGGCAAGCTCTGTAGAAGAACTTGCCGCCCAGATCGGCGAGATTTCCGATCAGGTCCAAGATACCGCAGACAGCGCGCGGGAAGTACGTGAACAGACGCACCATGCAGGCAAGGGCATTTCCGTCTGCAACCAGCAGATGCAGGAACTAATGAATGCTATGGAAAAGATTCATTCCAGTTCAGAAGAAATCGGCAAAATTATTAAGACCATCGAAGACATTGCATTCCAGACCAATATTCTGGCGCTGAATGCGGCTGTAGAGGCTGCGCGGGCAGGCGAAGCAGGCAAAGGTTTTGCCGTCGTGGCAGACGAAGTCCGTAATCTTGCCAGCAAGTCCGCAGAAGCCTCCCAGAACACCGCATTGCTGATTACCAATTCCACAGAAGCGGTACAGGAAGGCACGAAGATTGCAGAAGATACGGCAAACGCTTTATTGGATGCAGTACAGAATATTCATTCTATAGTCGGTTCGATTGACCAGATTTCAGCCGTATCAAACGAACAGTCCGAGGCCGTCCTTCAGGTCAGCGAAGGAATTAACCAGATTTCCTCAGTCGTACAAAGCAATAGCTCTACGGCTGAACAAAGCGCAGCAGCCAGTCAGGAACTTTCTGCCGAGGCGGCCAATTTAAAACAACTGGTAGAGCAGTTCACACTTGCCAAAAATTAGAACCGGTCTCTGCCAGAAAAATCCAGGAGGTGTACCATGCATTTCATCAATGCGCAGATAACGAATTTTAGGGGAATTGAACAGATACGTCTGGAATTTGAACCAGGCTTCCATCTGATAAAAGGAATGAACGGAAAAGGCAAGACCTCAATCCTTGACGCCCTGACTACAGGTCTTTCCGGAATCCTGTCCGGAATCGAAGGATGTTTTACAGAACATTTTACCAGAGACGAAATCAGCAAAGCATACACTCTGTCTGACGACGGTTCCCTCACATGCGATTATTCCGTTCCGGTGGAAGTCACTCTGGTCGCAGCAATCGAGGGCGTAAATATCCCCGTCCGCTGGATTATGAGCCGGACCAGCATCCATGCCTCGAAAACCTCGATTCAGCCGAAAGAAACTTCTGCTCTCCTTCGGCGTCTTGGGAAAAAGGCCGAGTCAGACCTGCCTGTATTAAGTTTTCAGGGAGTGGGAAGGGCGTGTTCCCAGAAATTTGAAAAGACAGAAAATATTTTCCGGAAAAAATATGAGCGAACCGTAGGTTATCTGGATGCCCTGTCGGATTCTACGAACCTGAGGTTTTTGTATAACTGGTGTTCAAAGATGGAAAAGACGGCAGAATATGAAACGGTCATGAATGCATCAGCCGATTTTGCCTGCCGGATGGACGGCGGAAAGCCCTATCGGTTCTTTTTGGATAAGAAGGCTGAAGAATTTATGTGCCAGAACGGAAATAACATCCTGCCGCTGGGGCACCTAAGCGCGGGATTCCAGTCCCTAATTTGGATGGTCTTAGACATTGCATGCCGGATGGCTCTTCTGAATCCCCACAAAAAGGAAGAGCTGACAAAATCAAAAGGTATTGTACTGATTGATGAACTAGATATGCATTTAGATCCAAAATGGCAGGTGAACGTAATCGACGCGCTCCGGGCGGTATTTCCGAACGTACAGTTTATCGCGACGACTTCCTCGCCAATTATCATCGAATCTGCACAAGAAGTCAGGATCATTGACATTGAAAATGGGGAGCCGGAATATAGTGATTTAAAAGACTCCCAGAAAAATTGATGGAAATAATTGACTCAAGCGCCAAAAGAGGCTGCTGCATAATTTTTGCATTTTGCAGCAGCCCCTTTGCTATTTGGGACATCCATCTGCTTCTCCTGCATGCCCCATCCATCTCACAGCAGCCATTCCTCAATCGTATCTACAAGCGCGCTCTGGTAACTGACTGCATCCACGCTCTCAGATGCAACAATATCTCTGCTCCCTACCTCTGTGCCGTTCAGATAATATTTTGCCACACCTACTTTATCGCCTTTTTTGATTGGCGCCTGTAATTTCTTGCTGGCCGTGACCTTCCGCTCCATCCCTTTCAAATCCGCCCCCGTTGTGTCGATATATGTAAACGGCTCTTCCTGCGCCGCCTTAACCGTCCCTTTCACACCTCTTGCAATTTTCACGGGCTTGACAGGTTCCGTTCCGTCCTCCTGATATTTGTTGCATTTTCCAAATCCGTAATTGCACAGGGCAATGGCGTCTCTCACACGCGCCTTACTGTCGTCTGCCGCCATGATAACGGCAATCAGTTCCGTATCATCCTTCTTTGCAGTAGCCGACACACAGAACTTTGCCTTGCTGGTAGAGCCGGTTTTTAGCCCGGTGGCAAATTCATACTGCCGAATCAGTTTATTCGTGTTCGTCAGGCCGAATTCGGAGGAGCCCTTTTTCGTCGTGTGAGTTATATTCTCCATCCAAATGGTGCAGTAATCATGAATCTGGGGGTATGCCGTAATCAGCTCCCTTGACATCAGCGCAATATCCCGCGCCGTTGTCAGGTGTCCGTCCGCATCCAGTCCGTTGCAGTTGATAAAATGCGTGTTCGTCATTCCAAGGCCTTCGGCCCTTTTATTCATCTGTGCCACGAATTCCTCTTCATTGCCGCAGATATGTTCTGCCATTGCCACACATGCGTCATTAGCGCTTGCCACGGAAATGCACTTAATCAGCGTATCCACCGTCTGCACCTCCCCCGGCTCTAAAAACACCTGCGACCCACCCATGGACGCCGCATACTCCGAAGTCGTCACAGAATCCTCCAGCTTAATCTTCCCATCCGCCAGCGCATCAAAAATCAACAAAAGCGTCATGACCTTGGTCACGCTCGCCGGAGGGCGCTGCGTATCCGCATCCTTCTCAAAAATCACCTGCCCTGTAGAAGACTCCATCAGGACCGCAGAAGGCGCGCTGACCTCCACCTGTCCCGATGTCCCAGAGCTTTCAGAACCACCCGCATCTTCCTGTGCTTCCTCCGTTTCCTGTACACTGATCTCCCCTTGCGCCGCAGCCCCTTCTTTTTCATCTTCCTGCGCTTCATCCGTCTCTCCCTGTGCTTCCGTCCCTCCTTGTGCTTCCGTCCCTTCCTGTACCTCCGTCTCCTCCTGCACACTTTCCTTCTTTTCCGTACCTTCACCCGCCCTTTGGGTATTCATTATCGGACCAAGTCCGCCCGTCCCTAAGAGACTTGCATCATGGGATGCCCTTTGGGTATACAGAACCGGCTCCTTCACCTGCATTGCCGATACAGGCTGAACGCACAGCAAAGCTCCAAGCAGCATTGCCACAATAGATTTCATACACTGACTCCTCATCATTTTCTCTATTTCTATCATTGTAATAAACACATACAAGAAATATGACAATACAGACAGTACACTAGCCAAAACATATATGAAATATTACCGTAAATAGACAGAAAAAGCAAGGTATGGAAAGCCGCGCCTCCCATACCTTGCTTTTTACCCGGAAAATATCTACTCGGAACCTATGCCTCGGAAAACTGATCTTTCCCTACCATACACAGCGGGCAAACAAAATCCTCCGGCACATCCTCCCACTTTGTTCCCGGCTCGATATCTCCCTCCGGATATCCAACTTCCTCATCGTACTCCCATCCACACACATCACATACATACTTCATACTTCATTTTCTCCTTTCTAATCTATAAACACTCTGATATGCCAAACGGCGTCTGCCTATCTGCCGACTGCGCAGGATACACGCCTGTATCGGCATACCAAAAGCATTCTTCCCAGTTAACCCACAGCCTACTCTGTCTCCAGCACATAATTTCTCGTCGTGATCCCGCTGGCACGTCCTTTACTGTTTACAAGAATCGCCTTGAACAGCGTCTCGCCCTCCGGCATATCAATCGGTCCCATATACTTACTGGACGCAGTAGAAGGATCTTCCCCGTTGGTCGTATAATAAGCCTCATACCCTTCCGGCACCTTAATCTCAATCTGCACCGCCGAACTATACTGCCCGGTAGACGGCGACACCGCCGGGGCGTCCACGATTGGAAGCTCCACCGTATATGACTTCTTGACCGGAAGGCCCGGAACTCCTTTCTCGTCAACCGCAAGCGCAGAAATCTCGCTCACGCCTTCCCCAAGCTGAATTGGCTCCGTATACTTCTTACTCCGGATAGTCGCCTCTGACCCGTCGTCGGTATAATAAATCGTATACCCCTCCTCCGTCGTCAAAGACAATTCCTGTACGTCCTCGTAAACCTCACTGTCATCCAGGCTAAACCCGGGATCGGCGACAATATAGCCTGCCAGACGTTCCGCCACGTCTCCATCCACATCCTCAAGGAGCAGAGGAATCTTCTCCTTCTGATCCGTATCCATATAGAATTCCACATAAGCCTGATAAATATCCGCATTTTTCGGCTGCTTTTTCACAGCCTCCAAAAAAATGGATTCCGCCCAGTCCAAATCCTTTTTCGCAATGTAGACCTTCGCCAACCCGATATAGGCGTCCTTTTTCGTCTCGTCTTTTTTTATCCCACGCTCAAAATAAGCGATTGCCTGATTCAGTTCCCCGGCTTTTAACGCCTGATTCCCCCGGCTTATGATTCCCTGATAGGAATTCCGATACAGATAAAATACGCCTCCGGCAACCGCCGCAATCATAAGGAAAATCACGAACAGACATCCCATTCTTTTGCGCTTCTTTGCCTTTTTACGCTCCGCCTGCCTGCGCTTGCGGTCGCGCTCTGACATATTCTCCGTCCCATTGACCCGGCGGGAACTGGTGTTACGACTTACACCGCCCCTCACATCCCGGCTGGTGCTCCGCCCCGCCCCGCCCATGTCACGGCTGGTACTGCGGCCGACCCCCATGTCACGGGCTGTGCTCCGGCCGGCTCCATTTCGCATGTCCTGGCTAACCCCCCGGCCGGCTCCACCTACATCTCTGACGGTACTTCTGGCTCCTCCTACGTCACGGACCGTACTACGGCCGGCCCCCATGTCACGGGCTGTCATCCGGCCGGCTCCACCTGCATTCCGGCCGGTGCTGCGGCTCACACCGCCTCCCATATCACGGTTCGTCCCCCGTCCCGTATTCCTTCCGGCTCCTCTTGCCTCCCTATCTCCTATAGGACCATAGTCAAGATAATCCTCATAACCATCTTCGCCATTAATGGCACCCCTTATCTGCTCAGTAAGCATGTCATCCAAAGGATTGTAATCCGGAACAATGCGTACTTCCCTGCCGCACGATTCACAGTATAACATCCCTTCCGGTATCTCATATCCGCAATACTCGCATTTCATCTCAAGAGACCCCCCTACTTACTGCCGTTACCAAAACAGATTCCGGCAGGTTTTTCTTAGAACAATCCGGTGATCTTCCCATCGTCTGATACATCAATCCCGTTCGCTGCCGGAACCTTAGGCAGGCCCGGCATTGTCATAATCGCTCCCGTAAGCGCAACCACAAATCCTGCTCCGGCGCTGACATAGACTTCTCTAATATGAATGTCAAAATCCGTAGGGCGTCCCAGCTTTTTCGCATCGTCAGACAGTGAGTACTGGTTCTTTGCCATGCAGACCGGAAGATTTCCGAAGCCCATAGACGTAATCTTCCCAAGCTGCCTCTTCGCCGCCGGCTCGTAGACCACCCCTCTCGCGCCGTAAATCTCCTTCGCAATGGTTTCAATCTTATCCTCAAGGGACATCTCGTCCGGATACAGCACATGGAAATGGCTCTCCTTCTGCTCCAGAGTATCAAGTACCTTCTGCGCCAAGGCAATTCCACCCTCGCCGCCCTTCTCCCATACCTGGGAAAGAGCAAACTCACACCCCTTCTCCTCACAGAACTTACGGATAAATTCATTCTCCGCATCCGTATCCGTCACGAAGGAATTCAGCGTCACAACTACCGGGACGTCATATTTCTTGATATTCTCGATGTGCTTTTCCAGATTCACGATTCCCCTTTGGAGGGCATCCAGATTCTCCTTCCCCAAGTCTTCCTTCGCAACGCCGCCGTTGTACTTCAAAGCGCGGACCGTCGCCACCAGAACCACCGCGTCCGGACGAAAGCCAGCCTTGCGGCACTTGATATCCAAGAACTTCTCTGCCCCAAGGTCTGCGCCGAAGCCCGCCTCTGTCACGGTAATATCGCTTAGTTTCAGCGCCATCCTTGTAGCCCTTACACTGTTGCATCCATGGGCGATATTCGCAAAAGGCCCTCCATGGACCAAAGCAGGCGTATGCTCCAATGTCTGAATCAGGTTCGGCTTGATTGCATCTTTCAAAAGAGCAGTCATGGCGCCTGTGGCCTTTAGCTCCTCTGCCGTCACAGGGTCGCCGTTAAAATTATATGCCACAATAATCTTCCCAAGACGTTTTTTCAGATCCTGTATGTCTTCCGCAAGACAGAGGATTGCCATGATTTCCGAAGCCACCGTAATTACGAAATGGTCTTCCCTGACCATGCCGTCCATCTTGTTTCCAAGACCTACGACAATATTCCGCAAATTCCGGTCGTTCATATCCAGACAGCGTTTCCAGACTACCTGCCTCGGATCGATTTGGAGCGCGTTCCCTTGCTGGATATGGTTGTCCAGCATCGCGGCCAGAAGATTATTTGCGGAAGTAATCGCATGGAAATCCCCGGTAAAATGAAGGTTCAGGTCTTCCATCGGCACTACCTGGGCATATCCGCCTCCTGCTGCTCCTCCCTTGATTCCGAAACATGGTCCAAGAGAAGGTTCCCTAAGAGCAATGATTGCCTTCTTATCAAGCTTTGCCAAAGCCTGCCCCAATCCTACAGTCGTCGTCGTCTTCCCTTCCCCTGCCGGAGTGGGATTGATTGCCGTCACTAAAACCAGCTTTCCGTCCGGCCTGTCCTTAATCCTCTCCCATACCTCATCCGAGAGCTTCGCTTTATACTTCCCATAGAACTCAAGCTCCTCCTCGCCGATTCCTACGGCTTTCGCCACATCCCTAATGTGGAACATCTGTGCCTCCTGTGCAATCTGGATATCTGTTTTCATCGCATTCCCCATCCTTTCTTCTGTTTGTGATATGTTATCATGCTTCATTACTGGAAATGAACTGGTCGAACTCTTCCAAAGCCATCAGGACCTTCCTTGGTTTCGTCCCTTCCTCCGGTCCAACGACCCCTGCCTCGGCAAGCTGGTCCATAATCCTCGCCGCCCGGTTAAAGCCAATCTTAAATGCCCTCTGTAACATCCCAATGGATGCTTTATCCTTATCGATGATAAGCCGCCCCGCCTCTACGAAATAGGCGTCATGTGCCTCCTCCTCCGGCGGGGCTCCCCCGGCCGGCATACTGCCGCCTTGGTTGGTGTTCACATGGTTCACCACTTCTTCATCGTATGTAACCTCTTCACTATGCTCCTTCAAGAACTCTACCACGTCCTGGACCTCTTTGTCTGAGACAAACGCCCCCTGCACTCTGGCAGGCTTTAGATAACCCGCCGGATAGAACAGCATATCTCCCTTTCCCAGAAGCCGCTCCGCCCCGTTCATATCGATAATGGTCCTGGAATCTACCCCCTGTGACACAGAAAATGCAATCCTGGAAGGCATATTTGCCTTGATAAGCCCTGTAATGACATTGACCGACGGACGCTGGGTCGCAATGACAAGATGG
>OFFP01001141.1_pt1 | contig 19153 bp, 15 predicted proteins | sample 1521431 | NCBI WGS metagenome assembly OFFP01 (sample SAMEA3504104, study PRJEB24116) | mouse gut metagenome | biome: mouse gut; feature: mouse-associated habitat; material: faeces | place: Denmark | collected 2011
GTGAAGCGAAACAAAAGTAAGGAAAACCTGCCGCTAAATGTGAAGGAGATTTTAGATGAAGATTACCGCAAAAGAACTCGCAGCAAAACTGAATTTATCGCCGGCCGCTGTCAGCATTGCCTTAAACGGCCGGCACGGGGTCAGCACAGAGACCCGCAAACGGGTGCTGGATGCCGCAGAAAAATACGGCTATGATTTTACAAGGATCTCGGAGAAAAAAAGGGCCTCCGGAACGGTCTATTTCTGTATCTATAAAAAGCACGGCGCCGTGGTGGGGGACACGCCGTTCTTTTCCCAGGTTTCGGAGGGGATTGCCTCCGGCTGCAAAAAAGCGGAATTTCGGATGAAGGTGACTTATCTGTATGAGGATTCGGAGCTGGAACGGGAGATCGAGGAGATCCAGTTCTCTGACTGTGTGGGCATGATCCTGCTTGGAACCGAGATGACGCCGGAGGATTATACCCATTTTTCCCATCTGCCTTTTCCGGTGATCTTTTTGGATACGTCCATGGAAGGGGTTGCCTGCGACTGTGTGCTGATGGACAATGTCCTGGGGGCGTTCCAGGCGGTCAGCCACCTGATCAAGCGTACCCGCTGCCAGCCCGGTTACCTGCATTCCTTCTATCCGATCAGCAACTTTAACGAACGGCAGGACGGTTTTTACAAGGCGCTCCGCACCCACGGCCTGTCCACCTCCAGCTCCATCGTCCACCGGCTTCCCCCGTCCATGGACGGTGCTTACAGCGATATGCTGGAGCTTTTGAAGGCCGGGACGCCCACCGCTTCGGCCTACTTTGCGGACAACGACTGGATCGCCTTGGGCGCCATGAAGGCTTTTAAAAAGATGGGGTACCGGATTCCGGATGATGTGGCGGTGGTCGGGTTTGACGATATTCCTTTCTGCACCGTCATCGAGCCGTCCCTTACCACCATCCGGGTACCCAAGCAGTCCATGGGGGAGGCTGCCGTTTCCCGCCTCATGACGCGGCTGGAGCAGCCGGGGGCGCCGATGGAAAAAATCCGGCTCGGTACGGAGCTGGTTCGGCGGCGCTCTGTAGCCGCAAAATGATTTTTCCTTGCAAAAGAGATGCCATCTGCTATAATGGAAATATACTGGCAGCACATTTTTCTGCTTATACGCAACTGGGAGGTATTATGCCATACTATATAACCTACGGTGAATTTCAGTATCACCTGCAAGACTACTTTAAACGAACGGGAAGCCGGATGCAGTTTCCGGAGATGACGGACTATCTGTTCCGCAAGGGGATGATGTCCCCCACTCCGCCCCCGGAGCTTCCCACGAATAAAATGTTCGGAGATTTGACGGATGAGGAATTTGACAAGGCTGTCAATTCCTTTGTCCTTGCACTGACTCCATACCAGTCCGTCTCCTCCGATGTTCCGGAGCATGATATCATCCCCCTGGCACGGGACGTCTACATCATCCGGCATCCCCGTTATACGCGGCCTTACAAGCATACGCACAATTATTTTGAGATCAACTTCGTCGCCTCAGGGGAATGCGACCTGGCGTTTGAAAATGAGCAGAGAGTTTTAAAGGCCGGAGAGCTGTGTATCATTGCGCCCTCCTCTAAGCATGACGTGATCATCAATGACGACGAATCCGTTGTATTCACGATCATGATCCGGAAGAGTACATTTAACACGACTTTTTTCTCCCTGATGTCGCAGAAAAACCTGCTCTCCCACTTTTTCCGCACGATCCTGCAGGGGGACGCCCACTCCAACTACCTGTTGTTTTACTCCGACAATATCCACTGGCTGAAGATCATCGTCCGAAACGCCATGGCCGAATGCTACAAGCAGGATACGTTCAGCAACAGCAATGCAATCAACTGGATTCACCTGTTTTTTTCACATTTGCTGCGGGATTACAGTAAAACGGTGCAGTTCTACAATTACCAGCTTGGAACGGATTTTTCCCTGATCCTACAGTACATCCAGCACAATTACCAGACGCTGACGCTGGCGTCGCTGGCAGAATTTTTCCACTACAGCGAGCCCCATCTGAGTACGCTGATCAAGCAGAATACCGGCTGCGGCTTTACGGCGCTGATCAAACAGCTCAGAATGGCCGATGCCACCTCGTTTTTGATCAATACGAAAATGAAGATCAGCGAGATCGCGGAGTGCGTGGGCTACAATTCGGCGGATCATTTTTCACGGATCTTCCGTTCGGAATACCAGATGTCGCCCCAGGAATACCGGAAGAAGCACCAGAGCGCGGAGGATCTGTTCCAGCCCATGGCCCAGGTGAATTGATTTCTGATGGTCTTATCCACTATAAGAAATACGTTGGAAGGCGGCAGGTGTAAAAAGACAGGGTCGGAAGCTGTTACAGTTTCCGGCCCTGCCATACGAGGACGTTCGTATCAATCAGAACCCTCATGCGTTTTCATCCTCAATTCATGGAATGGCTTTATCTGATGCCTGAAATATAAATTTTTCTATATCCTATTCTTCCTCATCGTAATCTTCATCGTAGTCTTCGTCATACTCTTCATCATATTCCTCATCCCACATTGGGTATTGCATCGGCGCCGGATTTTCCGACTTGACGATCACAGGCTTTGACACAGATCCGTCTGCAATTTTGACCACCTTGATTTCAAACCACCAGGAATCTCCGAAATCAAACAGATAGGTAAATTTCATCCCTTTTCTAGGAGACAGTTTTCCCAATGCAGTCTTATATACGGACTCTGCCGCTCCCGAACCCATAGATTCCGGGACAGAGTATGTTTTTTGAAGCGGCTCTTTCCCGACATAAAATTCATACAGATGGTCGTTGTCAAAGTCGAACGCTTCCTGGATCATCATATGCAGGTCATACAGGGAGTTCCTCTGATTCATCCGGATCGTGCGGCTGCAGTCATAATGTCTCATACTGACTTCCAGATCTACGGTCTGATCCAAAATCTCAATCTGAGCCGGCATAAAAATCTCTGACAATGTATATTTTTTCTGACCAGACTCCAGAACATCCATTGATTTGAGAAAGAAATTTTCTATTTTCTTCTCTTTCTCCCATATGCCTTCTTCTCTGATATGGATCTCATGATACAGACGGAAAACTGCATTCAGAGCAGGAAGCACTTCGATTTCCCAAGGAACAAACGCTGCTTCCATCCCCCCTTTTCTCTGTATCCTGATCAGACGAAGTTCTTCCAGATGAGCCGTGATTCCCCTTTCGGAAGAATACTCAGAGGGAAACACCTCATACATACACTGATATACGTTTCCTGTCTCGGGTTTTGTTGTTTCATACCATTGGAAGAATGGCCGGATATGAGATGGGGCATACTGGTCTCTCAAAAAATTTACATCATACAGGAAATTGAGAAGGAACAGCGTATATCGCTCCAATATGGGGGCATTTTGGAACAGGGTATAGTTCCTGCCATACACCATACCGGTTTCCACCGCGTTTAACTCCAGGATATGATACTTTAAGGCAGCGTAGTAAAAAAAGTGAATCACAGGATAATGCTTCTGAAACCGGGTTGCTTTTTCATATTCTTCTTTTCGATGGAAAAGCCTGTTCAGTTCAAAGCAATCTTTTTTTCCGATATGTGCGGTGGTTTTAGAAAGCTTTGCCTTATGCTCAACGAGATACTTGCAGAACGCTTCAAAATCCCGGCAGATGATTTCGGCATCGCCGGTTCGGATTTGAATTGCGGGGGTCTTCTTTTGTTTTGCCATGGGTAATCTCCTTACTTTATCCGTTTTTGTTTTTACTATATCTTATCCAGAGTTCCATTACAAGACAAACATGATAAAAACGCCGGCTCCCTTCGCAAGGATTTGACAGACTCTGCCAATCCGTCTATACTGGAATGAAAAGATGCATGAAGTGGCAAAGAGATAAGGAGGAAAACCATGATTACCCTTTTCAACCGTAGAGAAGCCTATATCACCTATTCCATGCAGGAGCAGAGCGAGACCCGCAGCTTACTGGCGCAAAACGGGATTGACTATTCCGTAAAGGTGATCAACCGAAAGAGCCCGTCTCCTGCGGATGCAGGCTCCAGGGCCCGTACAGGAAGCTTTGGCGAAAATCCCGGTCTGATGTATGAATATATCTTCTATGTCCATAAGGACGATATCGAAAAAGCCAGGCGGATTGTACAGTCCCGGGGGAAATGAACGCCGGGGCGGGAAAAGCTGAGAGTGAAAAAACTCTCAGCCTTCCTTTGATCGTGTCCGGGCGTCCTGTTTTTGCTGTGCCTGCCCGGACAGTTTCTTATTTTCTTTTCAGCCGACGGTACTGGTTCGGCGTGATATGATGATTTTCTTTGAAAATCTTACAGAAATAGCTGCCGGTCCCAAACCCGGTCTCCAGTGCAATCTCCAGGATACTCTGGTCTGTGTTCCACAAAAGCTCCTGGGCCTTCTGCAGTCGGATCGAGACCAGAAATTCCCCGGGCGTGATGCCCAGTATTTTCCGAAAGACACGGTAGCATTCCCGCTCGCTGATGTGCACCGCGTCTGCCAGCATGGCCGCGGTTATTTTTTCACTGTAATTCTCCCGAATCAGGGAGAGCATTTTCTTGATCCTTGCATCCTCTTCCGAATCAAATGCACTGTCTCCTTCTCGGCCTTCCATTGCCCAGGAATACACCGTCTCCCAAAGTCCGGAAAAAAGGCTTCTGACACGCAATTCGAAAAAAGGTGCCTTTTCCTGACTGAGCCGGATGCCCTCCTGCAGTCTCTCCAAAAATACCGCATCCGATGGATTTCCCTGATACAGGGGCCTGGCATCCAATCGCTTTCGTTCCTGCACGGGCATCATGTATTTCAGGTCGTATATGCTGCCGGAACTGCCTGCCAGGAAAGACCGGTCAAAAAACTGGGAACACAGCGCCATCTCTTCCGCCGCCTCCTGCCGATGCAGTGAATGCAGCGTACCGGAATTGATAAAGATGCCGTCTCCTCTGCGGAGGGTGTACTCATGCTGGTTCGTCTTATACAGGATCGAGCCGCCCACGATATAGCCAAATTCAAACTCATCATGCCAGTGCCACGGAATGTCCGTCCAGTAGCATTTTTCCGGTTCCGGCATGTACAGTCCATAGTGCAGCAGCTGGTTCTGGTAGATGATCCTTTCTTTTTTTGTTTTGTCAATCTGGAATTTTGACGTCTCTTCCATTGTTCCTCTCTCAGACTCTGCAGTATGCGTTTTTAGTGGCAGAATCTTTATCTCTTTTGCCGGCTGAGCCTTCCTTAAAAAATGTCATAAAGTAGATTTTAAAGTCTGACAGCTTTTCCTTTAAACGGATGGGACTCATCGTAAGCAGCTGCTTCCTCTCTGATTTCTTCCATATTCATGTTTTTGAAATATTCTTTTCTCCAAATTGTATAATCAAAGCTTTCTCTTTTGATCATTGCAATAAAACGTTCTGCATTTACAACGCCTAATTTCTCTACTAAGCAAGCAAAGCCTGTATCCATAATTTCAACCGCATTACTCATCATCTTTCTCCTCCATCCGTCTGATAAACTCTCCCGGAGTCACGATTTCTATTTTTTCAGACTTATATTTTAAGACCCTGTCATCTGTGGTAATAAAAAAATCGCTTTCCGAAAAAATTGCACATGCAATATGAAATGCATCCATGTCCTTAATTCCTGTCAACTTTATGTTTTCCGCAATTTTTGCTACTTCTTTATCCTTTTCCTTTCCAACATAATATGATGCATTGGCTTCCATATATTTCGAAATAGCTTCTCTTTTATGCGCAAATCGATTTTTTGCATTTTCATAAGTCAGAGCAAAAGAAGCAACCAATTCCAGATCCCCTCTCCTTACCATATCCTGGATATGAAGTTTTGCTTCTGTTTCTAAATGAATCCTCATTTGTGATTGATCATCATAGGGGCGGTTATAACAACAATTATCCAAATAGATTCTCATAATTTCTCCTGACAAAACAAAATATACTGCAACAATTTATCTGTTATTACAATTATACAGAATCCGCATCAACAAATCAACAGCTTTTCCGGCAGAATCTTTATATTTTTTGTCTGTATCTTTATTTAAAACAATCGTTCTTTGCAGTATCATGATATATTATAAACCAAAGACAGGAGGTTGTCATCTATGATTTATTATGTATCTGCAAATGCTTCCCATCGAGGAAGCGGCACAAAGGAAAACCCTTTCCCCACGATCAGCCAAGCTGCCAAAATCGCACGCCCGGGAGATGAAGTGATCGTTGCTCCCGGAATCTACCGCGAATATGTGAATCCGTTCTGCGGCGGCACCGACGAAAATCATCGGATCGTATACCGCAGCGAGATTCCTCTGGGGGCAGTCATCACCGGAGCCGAGCCTGTCAAACACTGGACGCCTTATGAGGGACATGTGTGGACGGCCCGGATTCCAAACGGCCTGTTTGGAAACTACAATCCCTACACCACCGTGATCCGGGGAGACTGGTACAATGCGGTCACACCTGCCCATACCGGGGAAGTCTACTTAAACGGAAAATCCCTGTACGAGGCCGCTTCTCTGGAGGAGGTAACGCATCCTTCCAAATATCTCAGTTCCTGGGATCCGGATTTTACAATCTACAAGTGGTATACAGAGCAGGACGGAGACCACACCGTGATCTATGCCAATTTCCAGGGCGCTGATCCCAATGCGGAGAATGTGGAGATCAATGTACGCCGCAATTGCTTTTACCCGGATCAGACCGGAGTGGGATACATCACCCTGTCCGGATTTGTAGTAAGGCAGGCCGCCACCACCTGGGCTCCGCCCACCGCCTATCAGGAGGGCATGGTCGGTCCCCACTGGTCAAAGGGCTGGATCATTGAGGACTGTGAGATCTCCCATTCCAAGTGCTCCGGCATTTCTCTGGGAAAATATCTGCAGCCGGAAAATGAAAACAAATGGACTACCCGGCTTTACAAGGACGGCACCCAGACCGAACGGGACGCCATCTGCCAGGCTCAGAGGGAAGGCTGGACGAAGGAACGGATCGGCTCCCATATTGTGCGCCGCTGCAATATCCATGACTGCGGACAGACCGGGATCGTGGGACATCTGGGGGGCGTGTTCTCTGTGATCGAGGACAACCATATCCACCATATCAACAACAAGCAGAACCTTGCCGGAGCCGAGATCGGCGGCATCAAAATGCACGCGGCCATTGACGTGACCATCCGCCGCAACCATTTCCACCACTGCACACGGGGGCTTTGGCTGGACTGGCAGGCACAGGGCACCCGGGTCACACAGAATCTGTTTCACGACAATGTACCGCCGAAGGGCACAGAGATTGCAGACGGGCTTGCCCTTGGGGAGGACATTTTCATCGAAGTGTCCCACGGCCCCACCCTCATCGACAACAACCTGCTGCTCTCCGACTGCGCCGCCCGCATCAGCACCCAGGGGATCGCGTTTGTCCACAACCTGATCACCGGCTCCTTTACCTGGGTGGGACAGGGAACGGACAACGGGGGACGCCGGCTCCCCACGCCACGCTACACGCCCTACCATGTGCCCCACCGCACGGAGGTAGCCGGGTTTATGACCATCCTTCACGGGGACGCCCGGTTTTACAACAACATCTTCGTACAGAAGGAGATCCGGCAGGATCTGGCCGCATATGCGGAAAACAGCGGCATGGCCGCAATGTGTCAGTTCGTGTGCGGCACCAGACCTTATGACGGCTATCCCACGGCGGAGGAGTATTTTTCCAGATTCACGCCGGAATCTGCGGTGGATCACTGGGGAAAGGATATCTACTATGACCATCTTCCGGTGTATACAGGAGGAAATGTGTATTTCAACGGTGCGCAGCCCTTCGATCGCGAGGAAAATTACCGGGTTGACAGGGAGCATCACGTCACGGTATCTCTGAAGGTGGAAGACGGCAGATACTGTCTGGAAACCAACCTGTACGAGCATCTCCCGGAATTTGAGATTCCCTTTGTCAGCACGGAAACGCTGGGTGAGGCATTTGAACCGGAGCAGAAGTTCGAAGAGCCTGACGGGACGCCGATTGTGTTTGCATACGATTACTTTGGAGAAAAGCGGGAGATCATGCCGCTGGCTGGACCCTTTGCCAAAACGAGAACATATTTAGAATTAATTCAGTAATAAATACTTGATTTATTATAGAAATTTAGTAAAATATCAGATATCCTATAAGAAAGTTCCTGCACACCCGGGATCTTTCCTGCAAAGCAGGCAGAGTTTCCGGGTATGCATTACAATCACATAGGAGGATAAGATTATGAAACAATTTGAAACCGCAGAATTTGCCCTGCGGGGCGCAGAACCCCAGGGCAGCTGCGCAGACGTGGATGTGACCGCTGTCATCACCGGAGAGGGCTTTCAGCAAACGCTCAAAGGCTTTTATGCCGGAAACGGCATTTATAAAGTCCGTTTTCTCCCCCCAAAGGTGGGCACCTTCCAGTACCGCATCTCCGGATGTGTCGAAGGGGAAGGGACCTTTCTGGTAGAGCCTGCGGACAGCAGCCGCCACGGCATGGTTCAGGCGCGGGGAGAACACTTTGCCTATGAGGACGGCACCCCCTATTCCCCCTTCGGAACCACGGTGTACGCCCTGGTCCACCAGACGGAAGAGCTGATCGACCAGACCATGGACTCCCTCTCCAAAGCACCCTTTAACAAAATCCGGTTCTGTGTATTCCCAAAAAGCTACGATTACAATCACAATGAACCGCAGTGGTACGCTTTTGAAAAGGATGCAGACGGAAACTGGGATGTCCATTCCCCCTGCCTCGCATTCTGGGACGCGCTGGAAGATCGGATCCGGGAACTCGACAGGATGGGGATCGAAGCAGACCTGATCCTCTTCCACCCCTACGACCGGTGGGGATTTGACGCACTCCCGCAAAAGGACAATCTGGTGTACCTGGACTATGCGATCCGAAGACTTTCCGCATTTCCAAATATCTGGTGGAGCCTTGCTAACGAATACGATATCAGCAGCAAAAGTCTGGAGGACTGGGAAGAAATCGAAGAATTTGTGGCAGCAAACGATCCCTGGCATCATCTTCTGTCCTGCCATAACTGCTTCCCTATGTGGGATGCTTCCCGAAAGAACATTACCCACATCTCCATCCAGACAAAGGTGTTCTGGAATCTTGCAAAGCTTCGGGAAACGTATCATAAGCCTGTTATCCTGGACGAATGCTGTTATGAAGGCAACCTGCCTATGTTCTGGGGAAGCATCTCCGGCCGCGAAATGGCACGGAGGTTCTGGCGCGCGGTCGCTGTGGGCGCCTACTGTACCCACGGCGAGACCTTCCTGGATCCGGAGCATGAGATCCTTTGGTGGGCAAAGGGCGGCCGCCTGAAAGGGGAAAGCCCGGAACGGATCGGTTTTTTAAAGGAAATTCTGGAAAGCCTTCCGGGACCTCTGGAGGCGCTTCCAATCCAGATCGAAGGCGCTGCCCGTGTCGCCTCCATGCCGCCCCAACAGCAGGAAGAGATCTTTAGCCATGCGGAGCCCATATTCCGCAACGTGGTAAAAGCGGTTTCCCGCATGAGCGCGGAAGACCTGCATGATTTTATCGCGGCCGAATACCTGTACCAGGGGCACTGCGGCGAAGAGTGTTACCTGTATTTCTACGACACCAGAACCTGCGCCGAGGATACGGTCACGCTTCCCGAAAGCCATACCTACCGTGTGGAGCTGATCGATACCTGGAACATGACCCGCGAGACTCTAAAAGAGCATGTCAACGGCAAAGTCACCATTGCCCTGCCGGGCAGGGAGGATATGGCGGTGCTTGCGGTAGCGGAATGATCCGGGGATAGCATACAGATTCCGGAAATGTTCTAACTGTACGGTTGGATGATCTAAAGATCATCCAACCTGCGCATCCATTCGCAAAGGCCAGATACAAAAAAATCAGCGGAATTATGCATTGGCTGCGATTCCGCTGATTTTATCTATATAAAAACATAAGGAAAGATCCGGATTATTTCTTCCTGATTCATGCAAAAGGCATCCCCATTTTGATCTCTGAGTCCGTGATACACAGAACCGGCGCATCCGGATGATTCGTACTTTCCCACACGGGAAGCCCCTCGCCTGAGGGAGTCCCATTCCGCACAAAGTTTTCAATATACTGCATCATCGTCCTGCTGATCTCCCTGTCCCATTCCTCAAACGGACGCCAGCAGCGGCCAAGCTGCCCAATGGTATACCACAGTTCGCTGGAATGCCAGGCCCCTTTGTCGTCCCCCGGAAGATTCCGGCCAAACCAGAAGCAGTACGCAGGAGGATATCCTTTTTCAAACTGCAGCGCTGCCCATTCCTTTGCCATCCCGGCCAATACCGGAGCCAGCATATCATCTTTCGTGGTACCGGCCATATAAGGTATTTTGAGCCAGTTTCCGCTTTGTTCCAGTTCTTCGCCGCGTTCTGTGATCATCACCCCGTCCAGCACAGGCATCACATTGTTGATGGCCTCCATATCCCCGGCCATAGCCAGATTCGTTTGTTTTAATACTTGTTCCGGGGATGCCTCCCGCCATTCCCGCATGCTGCTGCCAAGAGCAGACAATACTTTCTCCCAGAACGGATAGGTTTCTTCCGCAGTCATAAATTTTGCGAACTGCTTTCCAATCCCCCCGCCGCTGGTCATAATCGCCTTCGCGATGTAGGGTTCTGCCTCCCGGGAGGAGCATAGCTGCTGGATGCTCATGGCTCCTGCCGACTGCCCCATGACCGTAATATTTTCTGGATTTCCTCCGAAGGCCCCGATATTATGATACAGCCATTTTACCGCTGTCAATTGGTCGTAAAGCCCATAGTTCCCCGTGTGCCCCGCTTCCTCTTTCAAAAGAGGATGTGAGCAGAATCCGAACGGTCCAAGGCGGTAATTGCAGCTGGCAAAGATGATGCCCCGCTGCGCGTAAAGGCTGCCGTCAAAAGGCTTCTCATGGCCTGCGCCGCCCTGGAAAGCCCCGCCGTGGATATACAGGATGACAGGCGCATTCTCGCAATGCTCCGGCACATACAGGTTCAGATACTGGCAGTCCTCACTGTAAGAAAAATCAATTCCCTTACGGAACTCCCTGTAATAAAAGCTTTCCTCTGTTTCCGGCTCAAAAGTCCTCTGCTGCATAGCGGCCGGGCCGAACTCCGCGGCACGGCATACCCCGTCCCAATGTGTAATCTCTCTAGGATACTCCCACCGTCCTGCCGTAGCATAACAGATGCCGAGATACCGACATACCCCGTCTTTGCGGAAGCCCTCCAGGCTTCCGCAGTTTGTTTCACATCTTACAACTTCCATAGTCACAGCTCCTTATTCAAAGATTCATTCCTCTGCGTCCTGTCTTCTCTTTAGTTCCGCATACATTTCCTCTGTTTTCGCTTTGTTCAGATTGTAGATGAGCAACATGCCGATCAACTGGATAACGCAGGCGAGCACAGGCGTAATGGTCGCAAACTTCCTGATATTTTCTCCTACGCCGGCAGCCTGGGCGCTCACTCCGGAGACAAACCCGGTAAAGCCAAGAAGGAAAGTAACGCCGCTGCCTGCGAGAGAATCGCCCACTTTCTTGCTGAAAGTATAGATGGAATAGGTGGTGCCGTCGTTTCTTACATGGGTCTTATATTCCTGATAATCAATACAGTCGTTGACAAACGCCCATACCAGCATCATAAACACGGTCTGCCCCACGCCGCACAGTGTGCTGAGCACAAGGTATACATAAGCGTTGGGGATTGGGAACAGAAACAGGAACAGGGAGAACACCATGTTATAGATGATGCCTCCGATGACCAGTTTCTGCTTCCCAAACTTCTCGCTGAGTTTCGGGATCAGGGAAAAGCAAGCCAGCATGACCGGGATATTGATCAGTGAAGACAGGGAATAAACTTTCGGCATGCCGTAATATTCCTTGAAAGTGTAGCTTGCCAACATCTGTGCATTGGCTGCAAAAGCGGAACCGATGGACGCAATCATGATCCCGATCAGCGGCCTGTTGGAGAGGGTTCCCAAAACCGCCTGCTTGAAACTGTATTTTTGTTCTTTTTTCTCTTCTTTGCCAACTTCTGCCGGCTTTGCCTCAATATGGCTGTACCGCTCTGTTGTAAGGTTCAGCAGGAGCATGTAAAAAATAATTGACAGAATGCCGGCAATGATGGCAAACATGAAAAATGCTTTTGCATTGGGCGACTGGTCTTCATTCCAGATAAACATGGACACGATGGGCATAAAGAAGATGCCGATCGCAGTTCCTCCCAGGCTCCTTGCCCTTGACAGCTTAGTACGTTCCACAGGATCCTTGGTGATGACGGTAGACATGGCGCCGTAAGGCATGGACGTTCCTGTATAGCTCATGCCATAGATAATATATCCCACTGCCACCCAGATGTGCTTCATGGTCATGGACCAGCTGGAAGTATCTGCGAACAGGATCAGGCCGGACAATGCCAGCGGGATCATGGCAACTTTAATAAATGGTTTGAATTTGTCCCCGGATTTCCCGAGACGCATACGGTCCGGCAGAGAACCGATCATCGGGTCGTTGATGGCATCCCATATTTTTGCGAAAAGAAACAGCCCTGCCATCCACTGCGGAGTGATCCCCAGCACATAGGTGGCGAACATGAGAAAAAACGCGCCGATATACAGATTGACCATGCTTCCCGCGAGATCTCCGAAGAAATATCCTACCTGATCCCGGATCCCAAACTTTCTGAAATTCTTTTGTTCCATTTTCATTTATCCTCCTCGAATTTGTATAGAGTTTCTCTTTGGAATGGACGTCCCATTCCTTTCATTCTGTGAAGCAGCCGAACCGCGTCACTGCTTTTTTATCAGGACCAGCTTTTTGTTCAGCTCCATAAACGACTCTTCGTCGATCAGGGTTTTCGCATACGCCGCCACCTGTTCCAGGGTAAACGTCCCAACGGTATCACGCATATATTCCCCTAATTCCGGGCTGCTCTCATCGATCAGGGCCATCGCCTCGCTGCTTGTTAGAAGGTCGTTGACCGTATCCATGACAGACCAGCGCCCTGCCGGGAAAAGTTTTGCCTTCTCCACCTCGTCCACAAACCAGTTTTTGACATTGGGGCCTGGATTCGGATCCACATAGACATACGACGGATCCTCCTCTTCCACATATCGGAATTCTGCCATATCGCTAACATTCCCTGCCTCTGCTTTTACACAGATTCCCTCTCCGGAAAGCGGGATATTTTCAAAAAGGAATACGCCGTTGGAAGAATCCAGACTCCATTCCCCGTCCTGTGTATGAAGGACAACCGCCGGGCAGTTGGAATACACCTTCACATCCATGCACTTACCGGTCCGGTTCTGATACCGTTTCCCTGTGATATGTACAAAAGGCTCTTCGGACCATTTTGCTTTATAATAGTAAAACGCATCTTTGCGTATCTGGCGGTCAAAAGTCACCAGGCCCTTATTATTGCGGTATTTTACGCCGCCCTCATTCCGGATGCCGCTGACAAAATCAAACATGTTCCACACAAAGCTGCCCCAGATATAGCCCCGCTCTTCGATATACGGATACACGGTCTCGTGAAAAAGCGCCTGGAATTCTTCCGTGTAATCTTTGCGCTTAGGAGCCGTACTGTGAAATGCGGTATTGCAGTCCGCCCCATATTCCGTCACTGCAAGCGGAACATTTGCGTTGACGCTGTGGAAACCGTCAAAGAACGGAGCAAAATCCGGCATCTCGCCGTAATACCAGCCAAAATACAGGTTGTAACCCACCACGTCCGTGATACGGTTCAAAGGAGAATCGTACTCCACGCTGTTGAGGTTTGCCGCTGCCGTGAACCGGCCCGGATCAAGGCTCTTCGCAAGTTCATGGAGACGCTTTACCTCTTGGTGCATAAAATCCGTCTCCCCGAACATAGCGATCTCATTCTCCACGCCGTAGAAGCAGATCGACGGATGGTGCATGTTTTGAAGGATCAGCTCCTTTAGCTGTTCCTCCGCGTTGTTCACCAGCGTCTCTTTCTCAATCAGCCGCAGCATGGGGATTTCAGTCCAGACGATCAGTCCGCTGCTGTCGCACAGGTCATAAAATCGCTGCGGATGCTGGTAATGGGACAACCGGACCGCATTGGCCCCGATTTCCCGGATCAGCGCGAGATCCCTCTGCCAGTCCTCTTCACCTGCCGCCGAAAATTTTCCCGCTGTATCCTGATGCTTTGCCACACCGTTCAGCTTCAGATGCCTGCCGTTGAGGAAAAAGCCCTGCTCCGGGTCCATAGCAATACGGCGGAATCCAATCTGAAGTTCCACAAGATCTTCGATGGTTTCCCCGCTTCGCAGCGCCGCTTTCAGTGTATAGAGACAGGGCGACTTCGTGCCGTCCCAGCAGACCGGATCAGATACCCGCAAGACTGCCTGTTCCTTTTTTTGTGTTTCTATACACACACAGTTCCCGTCTGCATCCCACAAGCTGACCTCCAGATCCGCTTCCATCCCTTCCGGAACGACGGTCCTGGCCTTTACCTCTACCTTGCCTGTCCCGTCCTCCGTCAGGACCGCGCTGGCCGTCACCCCGTCGGTCCCATACCATACCGGATCAAAATGGATTTCCGGCGTAAGGATGAGCTTCACATCCCTGTAGATTCCGCCGAACAGTGTAAAGTCTCCGGAAATGGGGTTGACATCCGTCCCTTTTTCATTATTGACAAGCACGGTCAGAAGATTATTCCCATTCCTGAGCGCTTCCGTTATGTCCATACGGAATGTGCTGTAAGCCCCCTGATGCTCCCCGGCTTTTGCCCCGTTCAAGTAAACCCGGCAGCTTTTATCCACACCTTCAAACGAAAGGAACACTCTTTTTCCGGGTTCCTTTTTCCATGGGAACAACTTCTGATAGCATGCGTCTCCCTGATAGTACTCTCCGTCTTCATACCATGTATGCGGAAGCGTAACCGGCTCTGCATCTGCGGGAAAAAATGTTTCCGGCGCTTCACAGTTTCCTTTTTTGAACCCCCATCCGTCATTAAAATTCCTGATCTCTCTCAATGTAGCTGCAACTCCTTTCCAACTTATTTGCTAATTCCGATTTTACCCGCTTTTTGTCGTCGGCAACAGAAACATTCTTCGGTTGTTTCTCTATCTTTTACATCTTTTCTTTCAATGATTAATTTTGTGTTAAAATCGATGAATATCCTGCTATTTGGAATCCCCTGCCGTACTTCCTTTTTTTTTCGGCATATGGTATCATAAATGCATCTGAATGTCTGTTTGTGATCTCACGTGTAAAAAAATATGAACATTTTTTACATGCCGCAGGCCGCGGTAAATTATGGAGGGACCCATGATATGGGAAAAAATAAAAACTTTTCATTACAACCACAAAGGGAAACGGCGGATTCTGCCCAATCGGAACATGCATCTGTCCGTACATTTCTCGGAATGCTGAAACTGCTTCGGACAGACTGCATTTCCATTGAGATTGAATCACTTGCCCTGTTTGAAATTGATCTGAATCTTCGGCGCATGTTCCTGACCGAGCATGCATATCTCTGTTTTCAGGAATTTTTGCAGCGGAAGCTGCCGCATGACGCTCTGGCCGTTATCACAGATTCCTTTCAGCTCACCTATTATTTCTTTAAAACAGACCTGGAAGGCCGGCTCCGCTTTTTCCGAATCGGCCCGTTTCTTACAGAAAAAATGAACCGGAAGCGAATTACGGATATTCTGAAAAAGAACGGCCTCCCTATGGACTTTCTTGCGGGATTCACTTCTTATTACGGACAGTTTGTCCCGTTGGAGGCCCCGGAGTTATTTGAGCGGACGCTGCTGGCCATTACAAGAGAGGTCTTTGGAAAACAGGTTTGCCTGGAACGTTTTCCGGGCACGCTTCTATCCTGCGCTCCGGCGGAACAGCAGCCGGAGACCTGTGTGATGGACGATACCATTGAGAATTTTTATATTTTGGAAAATCAGTTGATGGAGGCAGTTTCACAAGGTGACAGCGAGAAAGCCCTGTCTGCATTCCGTACGCAGGAGCATCTGACTTTCTTCCCCAGGTCGGTAGATGAAATGGTCCATTATCACGGCAAACTGACGGTTCTCAACGTCCTCTGCCGCAAAGCAATAGAAAAAGCCGGCGTCCATCCGATCCATATAGACACGATCTCATCCAGGATCTCCCGGCAGGTGATTACAGAAGAGTCGGTCTCCATACTTCGCGGCATGTCTGAGAAAATCATTCAGGAATACTGCCGTTTTGCCGCAGAGTACGCTTCAAAGAAATACCATCCCCTGGTGGAAAGCTGCATCCTGTATATTGATCGTCATTTTAATGAAAATCCGTCGCTGGCAGATCTGGCTCTCAGGAATTATGTTTCAAAACAATACCTCAGTGTGCTGTTCCGAAAAGAAACCGGACAGAACATTACCGCTTATGTACATGCAAGACAGCTTGCGCACGCCGCCGAGCTCCTCAGAAGTACCTCCCAATCTGTAGAGGAGATCGCAAACCAATGCGGGCAGGGCAATGTCTCATATTTTACAAAAATGTTTAAGGAACACTTCGGCATAAGCCCGAGAGAATACAGAAAAAGCGCGCAGGACGATGAAATTCGTAAATAACAGCTTTCAGGGCGGCACGAAAATCCGCATCGGATGCCGCCGAAAAAGCTCAGACTATAACACATATTTTGAGGTACGATATCATGACATCTGTTTATCATTATCATTCGCCCCTGGGCGGTATTACGATTTCCGGCAGCGGAAACGAACTCACAGGACTATGGTTTGACGGCCAGAAGTATTTCGGCAGTACGCTGCCAAAAGAATATGAGGAACAGCCCCTCCCTGTGTTTGAAGAAACCAGGAAATGGCTTGACATCTATTTCAGCGGCAAGGCTCCGGATTTTACGCCGCCGCTGAAAATGGAAACAACGCCTTTCCGCAAAGCCGTATGGGAACTATTGCTTACGATTCCATTCGGGCAGACTCTGACATACGGCGGGATTGCGGAACGCGTCGCAAAGCAGATGGGGCTTCCCCATATGTCTGCCCAGGCGGTGGGAGGCGCGGTGGGGCACAACCCCATTTCACTGATCATTCCCTGCCACCGGGTGGTGGGAACAGACGGAAGCCTGACAGGCTACGCAGGCGGGATTGAGAAAAAGCTGCATCTGCTTTCTATGGAAAACGCAGAGATCGTTCAAAGGTAGCCATACGTTTTCCTATGCTTCCAGAACATCCCCGCCGACAGCACCAGCGCCATCAGCTCCGCCGCAGGCGTGGCCAGCCAGATTCCGCTGACACCCAGAAACAGCGGAAGCACCAGCATGGTGACCAGCATGAATACAAAGGATCGGGAAAATGCCAGAACCGCCGACACCACTCCGTTAGACAGTGCGGTGAACATCCCGCTTGCAAAAATATTAAATCCGATAAATATAAGCGCTATGGTGCAGATCCGGTTTCCGGTCACGGCCAGGTCATAGACCGGATTATCCGGCCTTGCGAACACGGATACCAGCGGTTTTGTCAGTGCAAAGGATGCAGCCAGTGACAGGACGGAAATGCAGGCGATCACTTTCAGGCTGATCCGGATCAACGTTTTCAGTTTTCCGTGGTTTTCTTCCCCGTGATAATAGCTGATCATAGGCGCCACCCCGTAGGAATATCCGGTATACAGGGAACTGACAAACATCAGCACATACATGATGATCGTCACCGCCGCCACGCCGTTTTCCCCCACATATCTCAGCATCGTCCAGTTGAACATCATCGTGATGATCCCGGTAACAAGTGCTGTGGCCATCTCCGAGCATCCGTTTGACGCCGCGTTTACTAGCACCTTGATGCGCGGCACCGGTTTGCGGAAATGGAGAAGGCTTGTTTTCCGGCTGAACACGAACAGTCCCACAACCGCTGTCACAGAGTATCCCATCCCTGTCGCCACGGCCGCGCCGCCAATCCCCATATCCAGCATCCCTATAAATACATAGTCCAGCACCATATTCAAAACGCCCCCCGTCACGGAGCATACCAGGGAAAGCGTTGCCTTTTCGCTGGCGATCATGTAGAGTGTAAAGTTGTTCATCAGCAGGATCGGAACCGTAAACAGCAGATACCGGCTCAAGTATTCCACACAGTATCCGGCCACCTCCGCAGACAGATTCATCCCCGCGAAAACCGGCCCCATCGCCAGATAGCCCAGAGCGCACATCACAAATCCCACCGCCGCGTTGACCAGGATTAAAAAGGTAAAATCCTCCCTTGCCTCCGAGACCTTCTGCTCTCCCATTTTTTTCATGATCACCGCGCTGCCTCCGGTGGCCAGCATGGTGGAAACGGCGGTCACAACCTGGATGACCGGCGCCGTCAGGTTGATCGCAGAGAGCGCGTTTGTACCGATCAGGTTGGACACAAACAGGCCGTCAACCATGGTGTAGAAGGACATAAATACCGTCATGGCTATGGTGGGGACGGCAAATTTCAGAATATGCTTCAATGTAACCGGTTTTTCGTATAAGGTTTGATTTTCCATTGTGTTTTTTTCTCCTTGCTTTTATAATCTGTATATAGTATCATAGAACGTACAGTAACTGTATGGTCAAGGAGATTTTTAAAAAATGATTCAAAACGAGAAATTGCTCACCATCGGCCAGTTTGCGGCCATGCACGGAATCAATAAGAAAACACTGATGTGGTATGACGAGATCGGGCTGTTCCGGCCGGCGGCCGTCAACCCGGAAAATGGATACCGCTGTTACAGCTATCGACAAAGCGCCGTCTTAGAGACCATTCTCCTGCTTCGGGAGCTGGACGTATCTGTCAGCGAGATTCAGGATTTTATGAAAAACCGTTCCGCCGCCAGCCTGAAAATCCTGTTGGAAGAAAAAATAACGGCCCTGGATCAGAGTATCGAACATCTGAGGTCGCTCCGGAAAACCTTATGCAGCTATCATGAACATATGGAAACCCTGCTGACTATGGACCTGTCCCAGATCCGTATTGTGGATAAGGAAGAACGGGCCTTAGTGACCGTTGAGATCACCGGGGAGACTTCTTTTGAAAAAGAGGTGGAAATGATCACCGCTGAGACGAAGAAATGCCAGCTCCGCCGCCTGCACGACGCCTCCTACGGGACCATGCTTCCGGTGGAAAGCATTTA
>OFFP01001145.1_pt1 | contig 19107 bp, 18 predicted proteins | sample 1521431 | NCBI WGS metagenome assembly OFFP01 (sample SAMEA3504104, study PRJEB24116) | mouse gut metagenome | biome: mouse gut; feature: mouse-associated habitat; material: faeces | place: Denmark | collected 2011
TTCCGGGTGGCTCTGAAGCGGGAAACTGGTGGCTCCCAAGGGGGATAATATTCATCAAGTGGTAAAGCGGAGATTCCCGGCCCGCAAAGCCGCCATTAAAAACAGCCCGCATAACGGCTCTTCTGCCGCCCTGAGGGCTGTTTCCTGCTTCTCTTAAAATTTCAAATCGTCCAAATCAACCGTTCCCATGGGAATCGCATTCCCGCAGTTCGGGCAGTTGATTTCTTCCACACTTTCCATCGTTTCACCGTCAACGTCGATTTCCTGCTCGCAGTTCGGGCAGATGAACGAAAAGAAATAAACCGGCTCGTCCTCCAAATCGCCCTCGTCCTCATCCAGCATCTCCATGTCCTCATCATCCATGAAGGTTTCCAGCATAAAAGCCATGTCGTCCAGAATATCGAGCATACCGTGAAAAATCTTTCCCTCGGGGCTTTCCTCGGGGAAACCGCTCCCATCGCAGAGTCCCCTCAAATATGTTATCTTTTTTTCAAAATATTCCATGACAGCAGCCTCCTTCGCTTCCGCCGGACAGGGCGTTTGCCGTCCTGCCGGAACAATTATCAGCCGTTTACTCTGCCCAGATATTCGCCTGTACGTGTGTCGATTTTGATAATCTCACCCTGGTTGATGAACAGAGGTACCTGAATCTGCGCGCCTGTTTCCACGATGGCAGGCTTTGTTGCGCCCTGTGCGGTATTGCCGGCAAAGCCGGGTTCTGTTTCCGTGATTTCCAGTTCCACGAAAAGCGGAGGCTCGATGCCGAATACCTGTCCATCGTATGCAAGAATTTTGACAACTTCGTTTTCTTTTACAAACTTCAGGGAATCACCAATCGCCGCTTCATCAAGTGCGATCTGATCGTATGTCTCTACGTCCATAAAGTGATATAATTCTCCATCAGAATATAAATACTGCATATCTTTTCTTTCAATATGAGCTTTCGGGAATTTTTCTGTTGGTCTGAACGTTTTTTCAACGATACCGCCATTGATAATGTTTCTTAATTTTGTACGAACAAAAGCTGCACCTTTTCCTGGTTTTACATGCTGAAACTCGATAATCTGATAAATATTTCCCTCAATTTCCATGGTAACACCATTTCTGAAATCTCCTGCTGAAATCATTTAAAAGTCCTCCTTAATATTTATTACCAATAAGGTAAATCTGCTTTTTTAAGCATATACATACTTTCACTGATACTAATTCTATAATATCTTGATGGATTTTTCAACCATAACTTTTCAAAATTTGACACTTATAACCTTTTATAACCTTTTGCGTTACTGTAAGCTCTTATGCAGTAAATTCAATACTTGATTTAAGTCTTCCACATCTATTTGCCCTGGCGCAGATGCTTTTTTTGCTGAGCCAAAAGTAACCGCCGAGCCAAAAACCTCTCCGCACAGACGGCTGATCACTCCTGTACCTGCCATAGACATTGTAATGATCGGTCTGTCTGCATATTCATTTGCCATCTCTTCTGTTGCCGCAAGCAATTTAAGAACATCTTTTTTATCATTTGGCATCACGGCAATCTTCAGAATATCTGCACCTAAGTCTTGCATTTTGCAAAGTCTTCCTACGATATCATCTTTATCCGGCGTTCTGTCAAAATCATGATTGGAAGCTATTACTTTTACGCCGCATGCATGAGCTGCTTCTATGATATCCTTCACAATATCATCACCCGTGAATACTTCTGTATCTATCAGATCCACATACCCACTCTTTGCTGCCTTTTTGTTAAGATTCGCATAAACATCTTTCTCAATTGCCTTTTCTCCGCCTTCCTTCAAGGTACGGAACGTAAAGAGCAATGGAATCTCTTTCAGTACTTCTCTCAATTCTTTTAAAACTTCTTCCACTTTTTTTGAATCAAAAACATCTTCAAACCAATCTGCTCTCCACTCAGCCAGATCTGCCGCAATATTATGTAACGTCCTTGCTTCTTCTATAATACTCTCTTTTGTGGTTCCTACGATTGGAACACAAATCTTTGGAATTCCTTCTCCGATTTTTACGGTTCTTACCACGACCGGATTCATTTTTTTACTTCTCATTTCTTTTTTTATTTCTCATTTCTTTTTTGACCTTTTATAAAAATACAACACAATTCTTTCCAAATACCGTTTAAGCACAATCTGTATCTCTTCCTTTGGATTCATCGGCATTACAAGAATATTATGCATACCTGTTCGTTTTGCGCCCCACACATCCGTAAAAAGCTGATCCCCGATAAACGCAGTATTATTCAATGTTGTTCCCATAAGCTCCATGGCTTTTCTGTAATTCTTTCTGCTCGGCTTATGCGCATCAAATACATATTTGCTTTTCACTTCCTCTGCAAATGGTTTCACGCGCGGTTCCTGATTGTTCGAAATCAAACAGGTATCAAATCCGATTTCACGAAGTCTTTCGAATAATTTTCGTGAACGGCTATCTGCCGGCGCACCGTGGGGCACCAAAGTATTATCAATATCAAAAATCAAACCTCTGTATCCTTGCTCATACATTTTTTCAAAATGAATGACATATGTCGATACCACATATTCATCCGGATAAAACATCTTAAACATTTTTCTCATCCATTTCTAATAGTTTTCCTACAATTTCTTCACTTATCTGCAGTTTATTTTTATCATCCGTCTCAATCACAACGTCTGCAGCGGCTTCATACTTCGCCTTTCTTTCTTCTAGCAGCTTCGAAATGAAAGAAATATTTTTATTATTCTCCAGAAGCGGTCTGTCGTGACTGTTCCTGATGCGTTCATAAATCGTTTCCGGCTTCGCTGTGAGCAGTACTACTCTTCCATTCTTTTTCATCTCGGCTACATTATTATCCCGAAGCGGAGTCCCTCCTCCGCAGGATATTATCACATTGCTTTTTTCCTGCAATTCCACAAGAAGATTGGTTTCCAGATTACGAAAATATTCTTCTCCATACACTGCAAAAATATCCGAGATACTCATCCTGGCTCTTTCTGCAATAACCTCATCCATCTCCACTGTTTCCATGGGAAGCATCTTACTAAGGCAATTCGCTATAGCACTTTTCCCGGTTCCCATAAACCCGATGAGTACGATATTAGAATTCATCGTTGTTCATCTCCTCTGTTCCTTTATTAGTTTAAAGCATTGAATCAATTATAACAGTCTTATTTCTGATTTTCAAGCGCCGCTTTTATATCTGCCCGGAATCGCTCCCAAGTATCTTCAGATTCTACAAACTGCTTCGGACAAATCTTTCCTGTCACATCATAATGACGAATCACATCTTCCTCGGTAAGTTCAAACTTCTGGCAAAGCCATGAAGTAAGCTGCACCAAGGACTGATAAGTCTCTTTTGTAAAATTACCGCTCTCATCCGGGTGACAATTTTCTATCGATACCGTATCTTTGTTACGCTCATTCGATGCATAGGCAACTTCCCATGTAGGCACACACTGCACGATTTCACCCTCAAGTCCGATAATAAAATGACTGCTCGCCTCTGTTTGATGAGAATCTTTCAGTCCTTGAAAATAATTTCTGTTCTGCATGGCTGTTGCTCCTGGATTTGCCGTGTAATGCACTACGATTCCTTTGATTTTTCCGGTCTCTGTTCCAGGTCTGGAATACGGATTCACATCCAAAAGCTGTACATCTATCTCTGGTTTTTCTGCTGTGATCTCTTCATCCGAAAGTTCAAAGTATTCTCTTCCCGCAAAACGCTTACCCATTCCATTGATGATTAATACAATCAGTATAATGACTAAAATTGCAGTTCCTGTATACATTCTTCGTTTGTATCTTCGTCGTTTGTCTCTTCTTCGTTTCATATCGTAAATTCTCGCTCTTATATCTTCTCTATCGTATATGATACCTGATACGTTTCCTCTGCCGGCATTAAATACTGCTCATGCACCGGCGCTCCCCAGCTGTCGTCACCGCCAACTCCCATCTGCGCTGCATTCAGCCTTATATACGTATATCCATTCCCTTTTAGTTCATGGATATGTTCTGCTTCCTCAATTTCAAGCGGTCCATATGGCAGCACACAGCTTTCAAAAGGCTTCCCTTTAGCAGTAAAACGAAGACCTTTTCCCTCCGCATCTTTCACTTCCAGCCACCTTGTCTCCATGTGATTGCCGCATTCCTGCGGAACCAGATATGACGCCATATTCTCTTTTACGGTTTCCTCAAAAATACCTATACGAATTCCATGGTTTCGATCTTGGTATGTCTCCTTTGGACCTCCGCCATAATAGCGGAATCTATCATATTTTTCTTCCATCTTCCAAATCATGCCAAAACAAGGCATCGTTCCAGCCCCTTTCGCACCTTCGTAACAAGCACAGACCTCTATTTTACCGCTCTGATTGATTTCATAGGTAATTCTGCTTTTTACTTTTGGACAAACAGGAACCTCATACTCATATACGATTCGAAATACTCCTTCTTCCTCCTCCGATGTGACCTTGACACATTTCTGATTTTTCCCGGCTCCCATCCATTGACTGTACAGGTATGGGTAATCTGCTCCTCGATCGTTGTCCGTACTCGGACGCCAGTAATTAATATATGGGGCACTCACAATATATTCCACGTCATCGTATACAAGAGAGGTCAGTCCTCTTCTCCCTCTCGAGAACATTGCACGAAAGCCTTCTCCGTAGACGCCAATGTTGCCATCTCCTTCTACCACACGATATGGTTGTTTCACGTCTCTTCGTTTCTCTTTTTTCCCGCTGACCTTATAAACATATTGTCCAAACGCAATCTCGTAGTCTTCCTCTGCCCATTCTTCCGTTTTTCCAAGCAAACAGGAAACCTCATAGATATATTCTCCATTTTCCGTAAGCTCCGGATATTCAAGCGGCACATAGTAGTGCTCCATTGCCGGAATATCTACTCTTATATGATTTTCATAAAGAAGATTGCCATCTTTCAAAAGCCGATAACAAAATCTATAATCTTTTGTTCGTTTAAACCTTGCGCGATTCTCAATCCTAACTCCCGCCCGATCGGGCCAGATTCTGATATCTGCGTATAATTTTTTTACTTCCTGCACTTTTGGCGAGGCCTTCCTGGATGCATACACAATCCCATTCCCGCAAAATTCATAGTCGCTTGGTCTGTCATTAAAATCTCCGCCATACGCCATCACACAAACGCCTTTTTCATTCTCTGCCATCAATGCCTGGTCGATATAATCCCATATGAAACCTCCCTGATATTTTTCATAGAGGTCTTCCAGTTCCGTATAAAAATGCATTCCGCCGCAGGAATTCCCCATTGCATGCATATATTCACAGCTAAGATATGGTTTTTTCGGGTCATTTTCCAGATATGCTTTGATCTCCTCAGGCTTTGCATACATACGGCTTTCCATATCACTGATAAAATCATATTTCCGGTTATGAAATACGCCTTCATAGTGCACCAGCCTGCTGCTGTCCTTCTCATGAAAATAATCGGATACCTTCTTGATATTTTCGCCTGCATAAGATTCGTTTCCGCAAGACCAGAAAAGAATACACGGATGGTTTTTATCCCTCTCATACATAGATTCTGCGCGGTCAAGAACTGCTCCTTCCCAACGTATATCATCCCCCGGAAGATGATCTTCAAGTTTGGAAATGCTCAAACTATCCCATGTTCCATGCGTCTCCAAATTCATCTCATCCATAACATAGATACCGAACTGGTCGCACAATTCATACCATAGGCTATGATTTGGATAGTGTGAAGTACGCACTGCATTGATATTGTTGCGTTTCATAAAAATAATGTCCCAAAGCATGTCTTCCTTTGTTACCGCCCTGCCTTTTTGAGCATTAAATTCATGTCGGTTGACTCCTTTTATAATGAGACGTTTTCCATTCAGACACATAACGCCATCCAACATTTCAAAACGTCTGAAACCAACCAGCTGAGGAACAATTTCAACCGCTTTTCCTCTTTCATCTTTCACAAGCACAAAAAACTGATACAAATGTGGTTTCTCTGCACTCCAAGGCATTACTGCCTTGATTTTGGTCTTAAAAGATGCCACCATAAAATCTTCTGTTTCTTCCATCTTATCCGGGGATATCTCTTCGGAATGTATATGTCTTCCCTGCCTGTCTGTCAAAACACATTCAATGCTCCCGTTCTTGTTCTGTTTCATCTGGCCGCGAAGGCTGATCCTTACGTCCAACGTACCCGTCTTATAATCTTTTAAAAGTCCGGCACGCACATCTATATCATACACATGCGTTTTGGGTATCGCGTACAAAAATACATCTCTGAAAATCCCCGAGAGTCTCCAGAAATCCTGATCTTCCAGCCAACTTGCACTGCTGTATTTGTACACCTCCACTGCCAGTTTGTTCTGACCTGATTTCAAAAAAGGAGTAACGTCAAATTCTGATGGTGTAAAGCCATCTTCACTGTAGCCAACAAACTTTCCATTCAGCCATACATAAATTGCTGTTGCCGCTCCTTGAAATGAAAGAAATACCTTTTTCCCTTCCAATTCACGGTCCAGCTGAAAGTAACGCATATAACTGCCTACCGGATTATATTCTTTTGGTATTGCCGGTGCTTTTAAACTTTCTTTGCCATCCCATGGATAATGTATGTTTGTATATTGACATTGTCCATATCCCTGAAGTTCAATGTGTCCTGGAACTTCTATCTTTGAAAACCCAATAATCCCAAAATCCTCCCGATAAAATTCTTCAGGCCTGTCTTTTGGGTTTTCGTTATATGCAAAATGCCATATTCCATTCAAAGACTGACTAAGGCTCATCTGGCCATTTGCGGCTTCTTCCACACTTTCATAAAAACTGTGATCCGAATGCGCCTTCATACGATTGACTGCGTATACTTCCGGGTTTTCCAGCCAGTCTAAAGATGATCTAAACACTCTCATACTCTTTTCTCCTTTGTTTTTTCTCCTTCTCTCTATCATAAAAGAAACGGCGTTCTCACGCAAGGAGCAACGCCGTTTTTTATCAAAAATTATAACAAATTTATATCAGTTTGGCTATAACAGCTTGAATTAGCTGCTACGCAAACACTTATTCATCAACACTATAATTTGGTGCTTCTTTTGTAATATGGATATCATGCGGATGGCTTTCTTTCAAGGATGCCGCTGAAATCTTAACAAATTTTCCATTCTGTTTCAACTCTTCAATCGTAGGAGTTCCGCAATATCCCATACCGGAACGAAGTCCTCCCATTAACTGAAATACCGTATCTTCCACAGTACCTTTATATGCCACGCGTCCTTCGACACCTTCCGGCACTAATTTCTTTGCATCCGCCTGGAAATAACGATCCTTACTTCCATTCTCCATAGCAGAAATAGAACCCATACCACGGTATACTTTATATTTTCTTCCCTGATATAACTCAAATGTTCCCGGGCTTTCGTCGCATCCCGCAAAGATGCTTCCCATCATACATACATTGGCACCTGCTGCGATCGCCTTTGTCATATCGCCGGAATACTTGATTCCACCATCTGCAATAATCGGAATATTGTATTCCTTTGCCACTTCATAGCAGTCCATAACCGCGGAAACCTGTGGAACTCCAATACCTGCCACAACTCGGGTAGTACAGATAGAACCAGGACCGATACCAACCTTTACGGCATCTACTCCGGCTTCGATCAGTGCTCTTGTCGCATCTCCGGTTGCAACATTACCGGCAATTACCGGCAGATCCGGATATTTTTCTTTTACCATTCGGACTGTTCTGATAACATTTGCAGAATGACCGTGTGCAGAGTCCATTACTACAACATCCACGTGTGCTTTTACCAACGCGTCGACTCTTTCCAGACAGTTTGCTGTAATACCTACAGCTGCACCACAAAGAAGGCGGCCCTGAGCGTCTTTTGCAGATAACGGGTATTTAATCTGTTTCTCTATATCTTTGATCGTAATAAGGCCTTTCAAGTTAAAATCTTTATCTACGATCGGAAGCTTTTCTTTTCTCGCCTTTGCAAGAATTCTCTTCGCATCTTCTAATGTGATACCTTCTAAGGCTGTAATCAGACCTTCTGAGGTCATTGATTCTTTTATCTTTTTCGTAAAATCTTCTTCGAATTTCAAATCACGGTTCGTTATGATACCAACTAATTTTCTTCCCTCAGTAATCGGAACCCCTGAAATTCTGTATTTGCCCATCAATTCATTGGCATCTGCAAGCGTATGCTCCGGTGACAAATAAAACGGATCCGTAATAACACCATTCTCAGAGCGTTTTACCTTATCTACTTCTTCTGCCTGTGCTTCGATTGACATATTTTTATGGATAATACCAATGCCCCCCTGGCGCGCCATTGCAATCGCCATACGGTGTTCCGTTACCGTATCCATTCCCGCACTCATCATCGGAATGTTCAAACGGATCGTTTTTGTTAAATTCGTTGATAAATCTACTTGGTTTGGAATCACCTCTGAATATGCCGGTACTAAAAGTACGTCGTCAAATGTAATGCCTTCTCCAATAATTGTCCCCATGATACATCCTCCTTCTTCGCTTCCAATTCTTTTGTTGTTCTCTAAGTATTAAATGATATGGTACAAAAAACTTAGCGCTCTGTCAATACTAAAAATTCACTTTTCTTGGCGCAAGCATTCTTATCCCATCCAAAATCGTCTGATTTGGCTCAAATATGATCTTCGTTTTCACTCCATCTTTTACGAATACTGCCTCAAATTTTCTATTCTTATCTGTCATAGAACTATAATCAAATGTCTTTATGTTCTGATATGCATGTAAGACTTCCGAGCCCTGCGGCGCCATTACTTCCAAATCGCTTATCTTTGCCGAAAATCCCTTCTTTCTTTTTGTCTTTGCCATAATCTTGTCAATATCAAGTTCACCGTTCACATACAAATACTCAAATTCCAAATCTGTCCTCAGATTTGCAAAGTAGGTCAGTACTGCAAGAACGACAGGCACAAACAACAATATAGGCATTGCCAGCACGAGCACAACCGATAATACAGTTAATATTCCCAGTATGACCACAACGAATTTCTCACTCATCGGCGTTTTTCTTTTGACAAGCTGCTCCGTATAAAAATCATTCATAATTATCCTCCGGTTATTTTTACTATCTCTTATTTTAACATAGTTCCGCGATATTTCATATGTTATTTTTTCTAATAAAGTCGGATTAATATTTCTAATCAAAAACGCCAGGGCATGCTGCCCTGACGTTTTATGATCTGTAAGACTTTACATCATACCCATTCCCGGTGCCCCTGCAGGCATAGCCGGTACGTCTTCTTTAATATTTGCCACTACGGACTCTGTTGTAAGAAGTGTAGAAGCAACGCTTGTTGCATTCTGTAATGCGCTTCTTGTTACTTTTGCAGGATCAAGAATTCCTGCTTTTACCATATCTACATAATTTTCTGTATAAGCGTCAAATCCCATACCAGGTTCAAGCTCGCTTACTTTATTGATAATCACGGATCCTTCCAGACCTGCATTTGCTGCGATATGATATAATGGTGCTTCTAAGGCTTTTAAGATTACCTTTGCGCCTGTTTTCTCATCTCCCTCCATCGTATCTACCAATGAAGTGATCTCTTTCACCGCATGAATGTAAGCAGAACCGCCTCCGGCAATAATTCCCTCTTCTACGGCTGCTCTTGTAGCTGCAAGCGCATCTTCCATACGAAGTTTTGCTTCCTTCATCTCAGTCTCTGTGGCTGCACCTACACGGATAACTGCAACACCGCCTGCAAGTTTCGCAAGTCTTTCCTGCAATTTTTCTGTATCAAACTCAGATGTTGTCTCCTGAATCTGCTTTTTAATCTGAGATACACGTGCTGTAATCTCTTCCTTGCTTCCGCATCCATCTACAATGACTGTGTTCTCTTTCTGCACTTTTACGGATTTCGCACGTCCTAACATGTCTAAAGTAGTTTCCTTAAGATCGAGTCCTAACTCTTCGGAAATTACCTGACCACCGGTAAGAATTGCAATATCCTTAAGCATTTCTTTTCTTCTGTCACCATAACCTGGCGCTTTTACTGCAACTACATTAAATGTTCCGCGAAGCTTATTGACGATCAATGTCGTAAGTGCTTCTCCTTCTACATCTTCTGCAATAATAAGTAATCTTGCACCCGACTGTACGATCTGTTCCAAAATAGGAAGAATCTCCTGGATATTGGCAATTTTCTTATCCGTGATAAGAATATATGGGTCTTCCAATGTAGCTTCCATCTTATCCATATCCGTTGCCATATATGCAGATACATATCCTCTGTCAAACTGCATACCTTCTACCAGGTCAAGCTCTGTTTTCATTGTCTTGGATTCTTCGATGGTAATCACGCCGTCATTAGACACTTTCTCCATCGCATCTGCTACCATCTCGCCAACTTCATCATCACCCGCCGAGATAGCTGCTACTCTTGCGATCTGTTCTTTTCCAGTCACCTTGCTGCTCATTCTTGCAATCGCTTCCACAGCAGCATCTGTAGCTTTTTTCATACCTTTTCTAAGAACGATCGGATTCGCTCCTGCTGCAAGATTCTTCATACCTTCATGAACCATTGCCTGTGCAAGCACAGTTGCCGTTGTCGTTCCATCACCTGCAACATCATTTGTCTTTGCTGCTACTTCTCGGATAAGCTGCGCTCCCATATTTTCAAAGGCATCTTCGAGTTCAATCTCTTTTGCAATTGTCACACCGTCATTTGTAATAAGCGGCGCACCAAATGATTTATCAAGTACAACATTTCTTCCCTTTGGACCAAGGGTCACTCTTACGGTATCTGCAAGCTGATTTACACCTGCTTCCAAGGCGCTTCTCGCCTCTGCTCCAAACTTAATCTCTTTTGCCATGTCTATCTACCTCCAACTTCGAATATCTTAATTATTCCACAATCGCTAAAATGTCACTTTGTCTTACGATAATATACTCTTCTTTCTCAAGCTCCACTTCTGTTCCTGCATATTTGGAATAGATTACCTGATTGCCAACAGCTACATTCATGGTCACTTCTTTTCCATCAACCATTCCACCTGGTCCTACGGCAACGACCTCTGCCTGCTGCGGTTTTTCTTTGGATTGTCCCGGAAGTACAATTCCTGATTTGGTTGTTTCTTCCGCTTCTAATTGTTTTAATACAACTCTGTCACCTAATGGTACTAATTTCATGTTCAATCCTCCTCTATCACTTGTTAGCACTCTAGTAAAACGAGTGCTATTTCGAATCTAGAATATAAAATAGCACTCTTGGTATAAAATGTCAACCCATTTTCTTTTAGTTTATATTCCTTTAAGAAATTCTGCCATAAAATCCATTCTTCACGCGAAAACGCAGCATACTGCCTTGACTGCAGTTATACCTCTCTTCTACGATTCCTTCACAAGAAGTATCTTCCACTGCAAAAATATCACAGGAATATACTGCATCCAGAGAAATCCTTGTAAGTTCTTCATCCTCTAATATCATATATATGTTTTGATTTTCTTCATCATACTTATAAATGGTACATTGATAGCAAGTATGATCTGTCATCCCATTCGCAAGGATGTTCTTCTTCATATGAAGAGAAACTTGGCTGCCTTCATACATCTTAGATTACCTCCTCAAAAAGGGTATCAGTCTCCTGATACCCTTTGCATTATTTATTGTCACTATTTCCTTTTTCCTGCTTGATCGCTTCAATCTCTTTAAACACATATTCATTCACTACTTTAATATATGTCCCTTTCATACCTGAAGATCTGGACTCGATCACACCTGCACTTTCGAATTTACGCAATGCATTCACAATTACCGAGCGAGTAATTCCTACTCTGTCAGCAATCTTGCTCGCCACCAGAATTCCTTCGTTTCCTTCCAATTCATCAAAAATATGAATAATTGCTTCCAACTCCGAAAAAGAAAGAGTACTGATTGCTGAACGAACAATTTGCTCTTTTCTGGCTTCCTCTGCAGATTCTTCATTGACAGAACGAAGCATCTCCAATCCAACTACCGTTGTACCATATTCACTTAAGATAATATCATCAATACTATATGTCGCCTGGTATTTGTAAATAAACAATGTTCCAAGCCTTTCTCCTGCAATATTGATCGGAGTAATGATAGCCTCATAGCCATTCACATGCTCAGATTCAAATCCAAGTGTCTCCAGATTCACATTTTCTTTTGTTGACAAAATATTAAGTAATCTCTCATTCAACAAACTATCTATATGACTTCCGACTTCCCCGCTGATCAATTCCGTAATCAACTGTACTCCTTCACACTGTCCGCTGCCAAGAACTTTTCCTTTTTTACTGATCACCAGTACATTTGACGCAAGAATTCCAGTTAAGACATCGCAGATATCATTGAAAACCACTTTGCTGGAATTATTATTATGAAGCAGCTTATTAATCTTTCTTGTCTTATCTAATAACTGTACGCTCATCTCTTTTCCTCCAAATTTTGGTCATTTAATACTACTTCTGTTATTCTTATCAAACCTGAATTAATTCTTATTTCTCATGTTAGCATAGATTCCTTTTACATTCAATAAATTTTATTCTTTTTTAATTTTATCTTCCACATATCCGCATTTTTCATTGCTGCAAACTAATTTTGTTCCCTTTTCTGTCATATAAGCTCCACATTCCGGACACTTTTTCTCAGAAGGCTTCTGCCATGACATAAACTCACATTCCGGATGATTCTCACACCCATAATATCGTCTGCCCTTTTTGGTTTTTCGTATCACCACTTCTTTTCCGCACAGCGGACAGGATACTCCTGCCTTTTCCAGATATGGTTTGGTGTTGCGGCATTCCGGAAAACCAGGACATGCCAGAAATCTTCCATGCGGTCCATATTTGATAACCATGTTGCGCCCGCATTCTTCACATACCACATCTGTCACTTCATCTTCTATGGTCACACTCTCCAGTTCTTTTTCCGCAATCTGTACTGCTTCTTCCAAATCCGGATAAAAATTACTGATTACGGATTTCCATTCCACTTTTCCTTCTGCAACATAGTCTAGCAATCCTTCCATGTAAGCAGTAAAGTGCACATCCACAATACTTTTAAATGACTGAAGCATAATATTGTTTACGACTTCTCCAAGTTCGGTTAAATACAAGTTCTTACTTTCTTTAGCAACATAACGTCTTGCTATGATAGTAGAAATAGTCGGCGCATACGTACTTGGACGGCCAATCCCAAGTTCTTCTAGTGTTTTCACCAGAGAAGCTTCTGTATAATGTGCCGGCGGCTGCGTAAAATGTTGTTTCGACTCAAATTTTTCGCCGGAAAGTTTTGAATCTTTCTCAAGGCCTTTTACAAGCATATTACTTTCTTCCTTTTTCTCACCGGCTTCTACATATACACTCCGAAATCCTTCAAACACAATCTTGGATGCCGCTACGGAAAACCAATATTCTCCCGCCGCTATCTTCACGGATGTCGTCTCATACTTTGCCGCTTTCATACGGCTTGCTACAAAACGCTTCCAGATTAATTGATACAGACGGAACTGATCTCTTGTCAGAGATTCCTTTATGAGCGCCGGAATTCTAGACGGGTCTGTCGGACGAATTGCCTCATGCGCATCCTGTATCTTTTTGTTCTCTTCCTTTTTGACTTCTGTCTCTGCGGCAAAGGCTTCTCCATATTCCTCCACAATGAATTCTCTTACATTGTGTTCTGCTTCTTCTGAAACTCTTGTGGAATCCGTCCTTAAATATGTGATAAGACCAACCGTACCATTTCCTTTAATGTCAATTCCTTCATACAACTGCTGTGCAATACGCATTGTCTTCTGTGTAGCAAAATTTAATACCTTGGATGCTTCCTGCTGTAGTGTACTTGTTGTAAAAGGAACCGGAGGGTTCTGTATACGCTCACCTTTCTTGATGTCTGCAATTTCATAAGACGCATTCTCTACAACTTCAAGGATGCGATTTAATTCTTCCTTATTATGAATCGTCATTTTCTGTTTTGGGGTACCGTAAAATTTTGCAATGAGCGGTTTTTTTTCTCCTTGCACCTGAAAAGTGCCTTCCAGCGTCCAATATTCTTCCGGTATAAATGAGTTGATCTCATCTTCTCTATCCGCAATAATCCGAAGCGCTACCGACTGTACACGTCCGGCGCTTAAACCTCGTTTTACTTTTGCCCACAAAAGCGGACTGATCTTGTATCCCACAATACGGTCGAGAGCTCTTCGTGCCTGCTGAGCATCTACCAGATCCATATCAATCAATCTGGCTTCTTTAATAGATGCTTTCACTGCGCTTTTAGTAATTTCATTAAAACTGATACGATACATTTTGTCATCATCCAGCTTTAGTGCTTTCGACAAATGCCAGGCAATTGCCTCCCCTTCCCTGTCGGGGTCAGTTGCCAAATACACTTTATCTGCCTTTTTTGCTTCTTTCCGAAGATTGGCAAGAATGTCCCCTTTTCCTCTGATCGTAATATATTTAGGCTCATATCCGTGTTCTACATCTATTCCAAGCTGACTTTTCGGCAAATCTCTTACATGTCCATTCGATGCCGTTACAACATAATTACTGCCCAAAAACTTCTTAATGGTTTTTACTTTAGCCGGAGACTCCACAATCACCAGGTATCGTGCCATTTTAAAATCCTCCTTAATACTCCAAGTCTATTTTTACATAATAATTCTTGGATATTTCCTTGATACATCCTTTCATTTCAAGTGAAATGAGATGGCTTAAAAGCTCTGGCAAGGACATCTTCGTATTATCCAATATCTGTTCCAGACTTTTGGGATGTAAACCGAGACAACTATACACTAATTTTTCGGCAGATTCAAGCTTTATTTCATTTTCTGTTTGTTTTCTTACATTTTTTACATTTGAAATTCCCATTGTTTCTAACAATTCTTTCGGTGAAATCAGAATTCCTGCCCCATCGCTTATCAAGCGATTACATCCTTCGCTTAATATATCCGTACAAGCTCCTGGCAATGCATAAATGTCTTTCCCTTGCTCAAGCGCCATTTCTGCCGTAATCAAGGAACCGCTTTTTATTTTTGCTTCCATAATAAGAACCGTGTCAGCCAGTGCGCTGATAATCCGGTTTCTTGCTGGAAAATGCTGTGGCAAGGGCCTCATTCCCGGAGGATATTCGGATATGATTCCTCCTTTTTGAGTCATTTCCATATATAATGCAAAATTTTCTCTTGGATAACATATATCTACTCCACATCCTAATACTGCATAAGTACTTCCTTTCGCTTCTAGCGCCGCCCTTTGCGCCACACTATCAATTCCACTTGCCATTCCGCTAATAACAGGAATACCACACTCTGCAAAGGCTCTTGCATATTCTGTTGTCATTTTCCTTCCATATTCACTGCAATGTCTCGCCCCTACAATCGCAACGCTCTTTTTCCCTTCTCCAGGAAGCTTTCCTTTGACATAAATACCAAATGGCGGAGCTGATATCTCTCGTAATCTTTGCGGATACGCTTCCAAGATATATGGAACAAAATAAATTTCTTTTTGTACCATATTCTCGTATTGTTTCCACACATTCCATCTATTCTTTGCTTCCAGAATCTTCGCTTTCTCTTGTCGCGTAATCTTTGTTTCCGGAATCATCTCTATTTGATCATATATTTCTTTTGGCGCAAGTCCTTTCAAAACCCACTGTATTTTTTTCTTTTTCCCAATTCCTTGTACATTATCCAGCCAATATGCATATGCTATATATTCATCCCCCATACCTTTCATTCTCCCCAAAATATCTTATCGGACATCCGATAGCCTAACGCCTCTTTCACATGAATTATTTGAATCTGTTTCTTCTCCTCCATATCTGCGATTGTCCTGGCAACTTTTAATATTTTATGATATACGCGCGCACTCATACCCAATTTTTCATATGCCTGTTTCAAAAATTTCTCTGTTTCCAAATCTAATACGCAAAACTTTTGCATCTGCTGCACATTCATCTGCGCATTGACTCTCACGGAACTTCCCCTAAAACGTTCTTGCTGAATCTTACGCACTTTGCATATTCTTTTTTGTATCTCCAAAGAAGATTCTTCTTTTATCTTTTTTTCTACCAGTTCCTCGTAAGAAATCCGCTCCGTCTCCACGCACAGATCAATGCGTTCTAAGAAAGCCTGACTAATCTTCCCGACATAATTTTGTATCTGAGTTGGCGTACAGTTACACTTCTTATGATCCGGATAGTATCCGCAAGGACATGCATTCATTGCACAAGTTAATATGACATCCGCAGGAAACACGTAAGTTCCTGAATTTCTGATTAATTTCACACACTTTTCCTCCAATGGCTGTCTCAAGGTTTCCAATGCTGTCTTTTGAAATTCTGCCAATTCATCCAGAAAAAGAATTCCTCCATTCGCAAGGCTAAGTTCTCCTGGTTTCGGAATAATCCCTCCCCCTAATAGCGCCGGCTTGCTAATCGTATGATGGACTTCACGAAAAGGTCTTCTCTCGATTTCTGTGCTGTGTTCATCCAAAAGCCCCATAATACTGTATATCTTCATTAACTCTATCGCTTCTTCTTTTTGCAGCGGAGGCATAATTCCAGGCATACATTTTGCTGTCAAAGTTTTTCCACTCCCCGGAGGTCCTATCATCAAAAGATTATGTCCGCCGCTAACGGATATTTCTGCAACTCTGCGCAAAACCTTCTGCCCTTTCAAATCTTTAAAATCATATACTCGCTCTTGTCTACTTTGCACTTTTATCGCTTTTTCATAGTTTGGAACAATTCCCTTTCGAAAATATTCTACTGTATCCCTTAACGATTTCACGCCTATCACTTCCAATCCATCCACCAACCTCCCTTCTGTTAGATTCGCAAATGGAATCATACACTTCCTGTACCCCTCCTCCTTCGCAGCTAAAAGAATCGGCAGTACTCCTTTCACCTTTCGAACTTCTCCATCTAATCCTAATTCACCTATGACCATAATATCTTTTATTTCCTCTTTCTTAATCATTGCAAGCGCCCCCATAACAGAGACTGCAATCGGCAAATCAAAGCCCGATCCCCTCTTTCTTACATGTGCAGGTGAAAGATTCACCATAATCTTTTTTGGCGGAATTATCATACCAATATTCTGAATCGCTGTTCTGACACGTCCAGGCGCCTCCTTTACCTCTTCCGCCAGGTATCCCACCATACAAAATCCCGGCAGACCATTACTTACATCCACTTCAACCTGCACAAACTCTGGCTGAAGCCCTTGAATCACTGCAGACATTACACTACAAAACATCCATACACTTCCTTTCTTCCTACTATGTGAGTTTTCTCTTTTTTGAAAAACCTGACCGATTGGTCTGAAATGTCTCATTATTGAATCTCTAAGATTATATAGAAATCTCTTCATAGTTTGCATTATAACACATTTTTATAATTACACAAGAAAAAAATCATTTTTTCTGGAAAAGCACAAACTTTTTTGTCCACACATACACTATAATTAAATACGCTTTGAGGTGCTTTTCTTGAAATCATTTCCCAAGCCACTGACTCCTGCACAAGAAGAATATTACATGCAAAAATATACAGAGGGCGACCTTCAAGCGAAACACATTTTAATTGAGCACAATCTGCGCCTTGTCGCACACGTCGTCAAAAAATATCAATATCTGGACGAAGATCCGGAAGACTTAATATCTATTGGTACAATCGGTCTTGTAAAAGCAGTTATTACCTTTAATCCCAAACGAAATTACCGTCTTGCCACTTACGCTGCTCGTTGCATCGAAAATGAGATTCTTATGATGCTGCGTGCCCGAAAAAAAATCTCGCGCGAAGTTTCTCTTTATGAGCCTATCGGAACAGATAAAGAAGGTAACGAAATTCATCTTTTTGATATCATTGAAGCTGATGATATCGATACGCAATCACAAATCATCCTGAAAGATGACATCCAAATGCTTTATGCAAAAGTGGAATCCATACTTTCTCCGCGAGAACGACTTGTTCTTAAAATGCGTTACGGACTATACAATGAAGAAGAATATACCCAGCGGGAAATCGCAGCGCGGCTCGGAATTTCCCGTTCTTATGTTTCCAGAATCGAAAAAAGTGCCATCGAAAAGCTGCGCGAATATTTTTAACATATTTCTTTAATGTTTTTGTCATATGCCTGGCAACAAAAATAAGACTTTATCGACAGATATTCGCTTTCTATCGTAAAGTCTTATTTTTATAAAATGATGCCATCCTATACTTCTATATTTTCTAACACTGCTTTTGCCTGGGCAATTTTTTCTGCACTTGTCCGCCAAATCTCATATTCATTCATGGACGCAACCCCCATGCTTACATCCTCTTTCCGATACTCCATTCTGCTGTCTAGAGTAATCTTTCCAGACATATGATAACAAGTACTCTTTGTCTTTTCATACAATTTTTCTATTACAGCTGCATCTACCCCTGCGCCAATCAAAATATCAACCTGTCCTTTTGCTTTTTCCACAAGCCCAGCCAACAGCTCACTTCCATCTATACAATGATTTTTCTGTCCGGAAGTCAGTATTGTATTAATTCCAAGTTCTTTTGCCTGTTTCAGCGTAAAGAAGGGGTCCTTACACATATCGAAGGCACGATGCAATGTCACTGACATTCCTTTTGCCTCCTGCATCAATTCTCTCATCTGTACCATATCAAGAGAACCATCCGGTTTCAAACTTCCGATCACAACCCCATCTGCTCCCAGCTCTCGAAATATCTTGATTTCTTCCTTTATAATTTCATGTTCATGCTCTGTGTAACAAAAATCACCAAACCGTGGTCTTAATAACACATGTGTACGAATCCCCAGCTCCTTTTTTATCCTTTTAAATAAAGAAGGAGACGGAGACAGCCCTCCTATCACTAAAGCACTGCACAATTCTATTCTGTCTGCTCCACCTTTTTGAGCTTCCATTGCGGATTCAAAAGAATCTACGCAGCATTCCAAAATATAGTTTTTCATAATTTAAATCCTCCTATGCAATCACCGCTTTGCCAAAACATACCGGCAAATGAAAATTCGGTGTTGGAGAATTGATAGGATAACAACTTCCAAAATGCTCAATCTCTTTTGTCTCTGATATTTTATAAAAATTAAAAT
>OFFP01001151.1_pt1 | contig 19040 bp, 13 predicted proteins | sample 1521431 | NCBI WGS metagenome assembly OFFP01 (sample SAMEA3504104, study PRJEB24116) | mouse gut metagenome | biome: mouse gut; feature: mouse-associated habitat; material: faeces | place: Denmark | collected 2011
AAATATGATTTTTGCGAAATTGTAATATATGTTGGGCACATCGTTTGATTTACAGACGAGCGCCCTTTTATTATAATTTGAATCAGCTTGAGTGGTTATGTAAGAAAAAGCAGGCCCGGGCTGCTTTTTTCTTGCCTTAGCCATGTATTCAAACTATAAAAATATTATGCAAAGCAAAGGAGTGGAGTTATGAGAAAATTATCCCGCATGACAGCAGCAGGCCTAGTATTGCTCCTGTTGCTGTCGCTCATAGGGTGCAGTAGTTCAGCAGACAAAAAGACTCATCTCACTTTTCAAATATGGGATGTCTATCAGCGTCCTGGCATGCAGGCTATGTGTGATGCCTATACTGCGAAACATCCTGATGTAGTGATTGATGTACAGGCCACCAGTTGGAGTGAATACTGGACGAAGCTGGAGGCTTCTGCTGAAAGTAATACGATGCCAGACATTTTCTGGATGCACACCAACCAGTTGCTGTATTATGCCGATTTCGGTATGTTAGCTGATGTGACGGATCTCTATGACGATATAGAATCCAATTACTATGAGGAACATTTCTCTGAGATTTCCCGCAGCAACGCCAGCGGCAGTGACGGTCGGCTCTACGGCGTACCCAAGGATAAAGATAATGGTCTGCTGGTATATAACAAAGAAATGTTTGATGCCGCTAATGTCCCATATCCTACAGATGAATGGACCTGGGAAGATTTGGCGGATGCGTCCAAAAAAATTCACGACAAAACCGGCAAATACGGTTTTATGGCTTATAATGACGACCAGCTAGGTTATTGGTGTTTCGCTTATCAGGCTGGCGGGCATATCCTTACTGCTGACCGTACCAAGGCCGGCTACACCAATCCCGGCTCTGTCAAGGGGATGGAGTTTTATGTGAATATGCAGAAAGAGGACTGGTGCCCTGACCAGAATTATTTTGCGGAAACTGCACCTGGAACCGCTTTCTTTTCGGAAGAAGGCGCCATGTATCTGGAGGGAAACTGGAATCTGCCGCAGTTGATGGAGAATTACCCTGAGATGCGGGGCAAGTGGGATCTGGCCAAGCTGCCTAAATGTGCGGATCCGATCGAGGACAGCGAAAGCCTGGATCAGGATGGACGCGCCACCATGTCCAACGGGTTGTGCTATTCTACCGCCGCTCATGGCAAAAAGCGCGAGATTGCATTGGATGTAATTAAATACTTCGGCACTGAGGAGGCTCAGCGTATTCAGGGAGAGAATGGAGCTGCCATTCCGGCTTATATCGGCTGTGAGGAATCCTGGCGCGCCGCATTTGACTCTTACGATGAAAAGTTGAATCTGGATGTCATTTTTGAACAGTTTGATTATGCGGTGCAGGCAATTTATAATTCTGCCAGTCCTAAGTGGAAGAGCCTGGTATTGGATGAATTGACGGATGTTTATGCCGGAAAGCAGGATCTTATGACAGGCCTTGAGAATATGGAGCATATTGTCAACACAGAAACTGCCAAGAAACTGGCAGATGACTAAAGAGGAGGGATTTTTCATGACTAAAAAATTATCTGCCGCCGCAAAGCGGGAGGAGAGATGGGGCTGGCTCATGGTAGCGCCTACCATCATCGGTCTGGTTGTTCTGAATCTCTGGCCTTTCGTACAGACACTTTATTCCAGCTTCTGTGAACATCTGGGCTTCGGCCATTACAAGTTTATCGGTGTGCAGAACTATAAGGATATGTTTGGAAATACAGAGTTTTGGAAAGCCACTTGGAACACAATCTACTTTTGTATCCTGACTGTACCTGTGGGCATAGCTCTGGCCTTGCTGGTAGCCTTGCTCCTTAATGCGCATGTGAAGTTCAAAGGCGGTTTCCGTACCATCTTTTTCCTGCCTTTGGTCTGTGCGCCGGCGGCGATTGCCATGGTTTGGCGCTGGATCTTTAATACGGAGTATGGGATCTTAAACCAGATGTTGGGCAGCAAAACTCAATGGATTACCGATCCAAAGACGGCTGTGCTGGCTGTTGCCATTGTGTCAGTCTGGAGCAGCATAGGTTATGACGCGGTTCTTTTGCTTGCAGGTTTGCAGAATATCCCAAGAACCCTCTATGAGGCAAGCGGACTGGACGGTGCGGGGAAGGTTCGGCAGTTTTTCACAATCACCCTGCCTATGGTTTCGCCAACCTTGTTCTCTGTCTTGATTATGCGTTTGATGGCGTCCATGAAGATTTATGACCTTATTTACATGATGGCAGACGAGACGAATCCGGCGCTGACCGATATGCAGAGCCTGATGTACCTGTTCTATCGTTCCTCATTCGTGGCGGGAGACCGCGGTTATGGTTCTGCTATCGTTATCTGGACTGTTGGTTTGATTCTTCTTGTGACTCTTGTGCAATTCCAAGGGCAGAAGAAGTGGGTTACATATGACGTTTAAGGAGGTATTGCAATGAAAAATTCTTTGAGACGCTCCTACATGATTAACAGGCTGCTTACATATTTTTTCCTGATTTTAGGGGCGGTCATTATGATCTTTCCCTTTGTGTGGATGATCTTGACCAGTTTTAAGACGGTTCCTGAGAGTATGCAGATTCCGCCGGACATTTTACCCCAACAGATCAATCTGGATAATTTTAAGGAGGCCATTGCCAGCCTGCCTTTTGGCAGCCTGTATCTGAATACAATACTGATGGTTTTCTTCCGCGTGGTCTGCGCCGTATTGTTTAGCTCTATGGCAGGTTATGCATTTGCCAAGCTGAAATTCAGAGGTAAGAAACTGCTTTTTGGCATCGTATTGGTGCAGATGTCCCTGCCAAGCCAGATTTTTATTATCCCGCAGTATCAGATGGTTGCCAAGATGGGTCTGGCTAATACGATTTTCGCCTTAGTTTTTCCGGGGCTTGTCAGCGCTTTTGGTGTGTTTTTCCTGCGCCAGACATATATGGGTATCCCGGATGAGGTGGGTGAGGCTGCCTATCTGGACGGTTGTAATCAGTGGCAGACATTCTATAAGATCATGTTCCCACTGACAGGAACTTCCGTAGCGGCCCTGACCATATTCACCGCCGTTTTCGCATACGGAGATCTGATGTGGCCGTTGGTTGTTAATTCAGATTTGAAGATGATGACGCTGTCATCTGGTCTTTCTACGCTGAGGGGGCAGTTTACGACTAACTTCCCGGTGCTGATGGCCGGCTCTCTGCTGGCTATGCTGCCAATGGTAGTGCTGTACCTGATCTTCCAGCGTCAATTTGTGGAAGGAATCGCCGGTACTGGCGGGAAATAGGCTTTAGAACGGTCCCGGCATATGTTGTCGGGACTGTGCCGGGGCGCTTTTTATTTTAAATGATTTACGAGGGAGGTATCTCTATGATTGTACTTGACCAGGAAAACAAAATTTTTACGCTGCATACTCGGAATACCACATATCAGATGAAAGCCGACCAATATAATGTGCTTCTGCACACTTACTATGGGGCAAAGATTGATAATTGTGACCTGTCTGTTTTGCTCCAATGCGGTGAGCGCAGTTTTACTCCCAATCCCAACGAGGCAGGGAGTAACCGGAATTACTCGCTGGATGTGGCGCCGCAGGAATATTCTACCTGCGGCGTGGGCGATTTCCGTTTGCCTGCGATTGAGCTGGAGCTGGCAAACGGCAGCCATACGGCGGATATGCGTTACGAAGGGTTCCGCCTGGAAAAGGGAAAATACGCTCTGGAGGGCCTTCCAGGTTTTTACAGTACAAAAGACGAGGCAGAAACATTAGTAATTATGCTAAGGGATGCTGCCGCCCAGGTAGTAATGGAACTGTATTACAGTGTATTTGAGGCTTACGACCTTATTACCCGGACCGTCCGAATAGTCAACCAGGGAACGGAGGAGATCCGCTTATGCCGATGTGCCTCCCTATGTCTGGATTTTCCCCGGTCTGACATGGATCTGATTACCTTTAATGCCCATCATCTGATGGAGCGGTGTCTGGACCGGGGACCATTGCGGCCGGGGATACAGAGTGTGGGCAGCGTACGTGGGATATCCAGCCACCAGCACAATCCTTTTGTGATTCTCTGCGGCCGTGATACTGATGAAGATACCGGTATGTGCTGCGGGGCTATGCTTCTGTACAGCGGCAATTTTGAAGCGGCTGTGGAGTGCAGCCAATATGAGAACAGCCGTCTGGTTATGGGGATTCATCCTTTTCATTTCTGCTGGACTCTGACGTCAGGGCAGGCGTTCACTGCTCCAGAGGCGGCAATGGTCTATTCCTCTAATGGTTTTGGGCAAATGAGCCGTCAGTACCATAGGGCTATCCGTAAGCATCTTCTTAGGGAGCCTTACGATGGCAGGCGAAAACCGGTTCTGATCAACAACTGGGAGGCAACTTATTTTGACTTCAATGCCGACAGGCTGGCTGACATCGCAAGGGAGGCTTCGGCTCTTGGAATCGAGCTGTTTGTTATGGACGACGGCTGGTTTGGCTCCCGGAATAATGACGACAGTGGTCTGGGTGACTGGCAGGTAAATTTAGAAAAGCTGCCAGGGGGACTGGAGGAGTTGGTTCCCCGTATCAAGAATATGGGAATGAAATTCGGCATCTGGATCGAGCCGGAGATGGTCAATGAAGACAGTCATCTTTATCGCGCCCACCCGGACTGGGCGCTTCATGTTCCGGGGCGTGCCCCTGCCCGGGGCAGAGGCCAGCTGGCATTAGACTTTTCCCGGAAAGATGTCCGGGATTCTATCTATGAACAGATGAAAGTGGTTTTATCCAGCGCCGATATTGCTTATCTCAAGTGGGATATGAACCGCAGCCTTACCGACGTCTGGTCTGCCTCTTTGCCGTCGCGGCGTCAGGGGGAGGTTTATCACCGGTATGTACTGGGAGTCTATGACCTGTTAGAACGTCTTCATCGTGATTATCCGCATATTCTTATTGAAGGATGTTGCGGCGGAGGAGGCAGGTTCGATGGCGGCATGCTTTACTATACGCCTCAGGTTTGGTGCAGCGACGATACGGATGCTATTGACCGCCTGTGTATTCAGTATGGAACATCCTTCTGTTATCCGGTCTGTACCATGGGAGCCCATGTCTCGGCTGTTCCCAATGAGCAGAATGGACGCGTCACCCCTCTGAAAACCCGGGGAATCACCGCAATGAGCGGAGCTTTTGGTTACGAGATGGATCTGGGGAAGTGTACTGCAGAGGAAAAAAAGGAGATCCGGCGTCAGGTGGAAAGTTATAAGACTCATTATAATCTGCTTCATGAAGGAGATTATTACCGTCTTAGCAGCCCCTTTCAGGACAGGTCTTTCACAGCCTGGGAGCAGGTGTCCCCCGATCAGCGTGAGGCTTTGGTTAGCGTGGTGTATGGCTGCATCAACGCAGCGCCGCTTTTTGGAACTTTACGGATTAAGGGATTAAACCCTGATTTTCAATATCAGATTGACGGGGCTGAGCCTCTTTATAGCGGCGAGACACTGATGAAGGCAGGTTATCCATTTCCTCAGATACAGGGAGATTATTCCGCCTTTCAGATTTACCTAAGAGCCGTCGGATAAAAAGAATCCCACCGGATTTTGGCGGGATTCTTCGTATTAACCTATCGTTCTGGTTTGGAACAATTCTGCTTTCTCCATTCCTGAGGCGACAGGCCGTAGCATTTTTTGAAAGCTTGGGAGAAATAGAGTTGATTGGGATAACCGCATTGATCGGCTATTATTTTAATAGGCAGATCGGTGAATCGCATCAACTCTGTTGCATTCGTCAGGCGCTGATGAATCAGGAATTCCTGAGGAGAACAGCCCATCACTTTTTTAAATTTTCGGCTGAAATGATTTCGGTTCAGTTTGCAAAAGTCGGCTACCTCATCAATCGTCAGTTTACGGTTATAGTTTTGCTGGATATAAACGACGGCTTCATTGATATAAAAATCCTTCTGTCCTTTTTCTGCAAAATTCTGTCGGCTGGATGAAAATTCGATTAATTCGTCCAGGAACAGGTATAATTGCCCTATCAGATGGATGGGGGATTTCGCAGAGTTTTCATAAAAGTAAAGCATCCGATCCCGCAAGCGTTCTCCATGTTCTATACTCTGCGGAAGATAAATGGGCTGATCCCACTCAAGGCCGGCATGAAGCAGGCATTCTTCTGCATGAATTCCGTCAAATTCTATCCAGACATATTTCCATGGCTCCTTCTCATCGGCGGTATACATGTTAACCTGTCCGGGGCAGATCAGGAATGCCTGGTTGGCCGCCAGATTATACTCATGTATCTTGCCGTTGGTGGAGTGTGAGTATAGCATTCCCCGCCCGCTGATGATATAGTGAAGCAAATAGTGGTTACGCACAAAAGGACCGAAAGAGTGGAGGGGCTTGCATTCCTCCCAACCGTATTGATAGGGCCGTATATCCAAAAAATGCTCGTCGGGAAAAAGCGAGATGTGGTTTGTTTCCATAAATACGCAGCTCCTTCTAAACACCAAAAATTTTGGATATATTTAATCAGGCTGTTGGTCAAAACGTCTGTCTTTAAAATAATACTCTTCATCCCGTTCGTTGATTTCCCGGTATACTTTACATGGGCTTCCAAATGCGACCACATTGTCCGGAATATCCTTTGTTACGACCGAGCCTGCCCCTATCACAGAATTTTCTCCGATTGTAACGCCTGGAAGAATGATTACATTTGCCCCAATCCATACATTATCTTTCACGGTAATTGGAAATGAATACATGCCGTCTGCCCGGTGTTTCGGATGGATGGGATGCCCGGTCGTGCTGAATGTTACATTAGGGCCAATGAGGACATGTTTCCCGATGGTTATTTTCCAGTCGTCAATTAAAGTCAGGTTCATATTCGCATAGGTTCCCTCTCCGATGGACACATATTTCCCGACCGCAGCCGTAAGCGGCGGGACAATCCATACATTTTCGCCAACGTATCCAAAAATATCCGTAAGGAGAGCGGCGCGTCCTTCCATATCTTCCGGCGGCAAATTGTTGAACTGATTCACCAGACCCTTCGTATGGGCCTGCAAAGCCATATTTTCTTCATCATCGCCCCAAAGGTATCCCTTTTTCATTTTTTCTTGTTCTGTCATTATGTACCTCCCAAAATTAAGTTTTATCTATTGTAACATAAAAACGTGATTTTATCACGGAAGGATTTTCTGGAATCTGCTATGATAAATCCATCAAAAAGATTTGAGGTGATGAGATGAATTTTTTCAATTTATTCCAAAAGCCGGATATTGACCAGGGTATCCGGGAATATGAGTCTGCGTCCGGGGCAATTCTTCTGGATGTGCGTACCTCCAAGGAATATCAGGAGGGGCATATTTCCGGCAGCAAAAATGTTCCTCTCCAATCTCTTGACGGGATAGGGGCGGTTGCAGGCCAAAAGGACGCTCCTATTTTTGTCTATTGTTATTCTGGAAGCAGAAGCCGTCAGGCGGTAAGCATTCTTCAAAGGATGGGGTATAATAATGTGAAAAACATAGGCGGGATTGCCTCTTATACTGGAAAGGTGGTGCGGTAAATGAAAGTTGTTATTGTCGGAGGAGTAGCGGGCGGCGCTACTGCGGCTGCCCGTATCCGCAGGCTGGACGAAAAGGCAGAAATCGTAGTTTTTGAACGGTCGGGGTATATTTCCTATGCCAACTGCGGTCTTCCCTATTACATCGGCGGAGTGATTACCGACCCGGACGAATTGACCTTGCAGACGCCCCAGGGTTTCTTTTCCCGTTTTCACATAGAAATGAAGGTTCACCATGAAGTTACTGCCGTTCACCCGGACAGAAAGACGGTTTCCGTAAAGAATACAGAATCAGGAGAAGAATTTGAGGAAAACTATGACAAACTGATTCTTTCGCCGGGAGCAAAGCCTTTAAAACCCCGCCTGCCGGGTGTGGAAAGCGACAAACTCTTTACTTTGCGGACCGTGGAAGATACTTTCCGGATAAAACAGTATATTGATAAAAACCATCCAAAGTCTGCTGTACTGGCAGGCGGCGGTTTTATCGGACTGGAACTGGCGGAGAATCTGCGCAAGCTCGGAATGGACGTCACTATTGTCCAGCGTCCGAAACAGCTTATGAATCCATTTGATTCAGATATGGCTTCTTTTATTCACAGTGAAATGCGTAAACATGGTGTGGTTCTGGCTCTTGGCCATACGGTAGAAGGATTTGAAGAAAAAGACGGCGGCATAGATGTTCTGCTGAAAGATGAGAAGCCTCTGCATGCAGATATGGTAGCGCTGGCTATCGGGGTTGTTCCAGATACACAACTTGCGAAAGAAGCTGGTATGGAATTGGGAATGAAGGGCAGTATTGTAGTTAATGACCGTATGGAAACTTCTGTCCCCGACATTTACGCTGCAGGTGATGCAGTTCAGGTGAAGCACTATGTGACCGGGCAGGATGCTTTGATTTCTCTGGCGGGGCCAGCTAACAAACAGGGGCGGATTATTGCAGATAATATCTGCGGCGGCGACAGTCGGTATCCGGGCAGCCAGGGAAGCTCCATTATAAAGGTCTTCGATATGACTGCCGCTGTGACTGGAATTAATGAGACAAATGCCCGTAAATCTGGTCTGGATGTCGATACGGTTGTTCTTTCTCCTATGAGCCATGCAGGATACTATCCCGGCGGCAAAGTCATGACCATGAAAGTGGTCTTTGAAAAGGAAACGTATCGTTTGCTGGGCGCTCAGATTGTGGGATACGATGGTGTAGATAAACGTATTGATGTGCTTGCCACTGCTATTCACGCAGGACTTAGGGCAACACAGTTAAAAGACTTGGATTTGACCTATGCGCCTCCTTATTCTTCTGCAAAGGACCCTGTAAATATGGCGGGCTTTATGATTGACAATATTTCTAAAGGTATCCTGAAGCAGTGGTATTTGAAAGACGTCGATAGTCTGCCCCGCGATGGAAGCGTAACTTTGTTGGACGTCAGAACAGTTGCCGAATATGACGGAGGACACATAGAAGGATTCCGAAATATTCCGGTGGATGAGCTTCGGGAGCATCTGGATGAGATTATGGAGGATGTCATCCGCTTCGCTGATATCGGCGAATATTTTGATATGCCCGCCAGGACATATTCCTCCGGAATGATAGCCCGTCTGGGGTATGCGCTGGCTATATTTTCGGATCCGGATATCCTGATTACGGATGAGGTCTTTGCCGTGGGAGACAAGGTGTTCAGGGAAAAGTCCCGGGCCAAGACATTGGAATTGTTCCGCTCCGGAAAATCTATCCTTTTCTCATCCCATTCCGATGGCCTGATAAAGGCTTTCTGTACCAGGGTGATATATGTGCGGGGGCATCATATTGTCTTTGACGGTGATGTGAAAAAGGGGCTGGATATGTATAACCAGGATCTGGGTTTTGAGGAAAGTGACGATATGGACTAGCGCGGGCCCATGGAAGCAGTGAGATGGGAGACGAGATGGATACGAGCTTTATAACGAGAATACAGAATATGCTTTTGGGCCTGGACAGTACAGGAATCCATAGGGATTCGGAGAATTATCACACTGTACTGGTAAATCCCATTATCTCTGCCGGAAAGGACATGACCAAGGACATTGCAGGGAAAATAGCGGATGTAGGCAGTAATACGGGCAATCTGATGTTTGCGGAAGGCATCAAAGAGCAGATTGCCTACGAAAAGGAGATATGGATAGCCGGGGACAGCCTGGAAGGGGTGGACAAGCCTACGGTCATTATGCCCTCCGCAAACTTCATGATTCATGGAAGCGATAGCTTTATCGAAGGATGTCAGCGATTCCTGGACAGTACAGACTGTCCGGTGACGCTGGCAGGGCTGGGAGCGCAGTCTACGAAGGAACTGGACACGCCCAGAAAGCTGGTAGACATCCTTACCCCGGCAAAAAAGAAATATTTCAAGGCTTTATCGGAAAGGGCAGTGACGATAGGGATTCGGGGAGGATTTACCGCGGAATGCCTGGAGCTGTTAGGCGTGCATAACTACAGGATAATTGGCTGCCCTTCGTTCTACAAATATTTGAACGGCAGATTTCCGAAGCTTCCCAGGCCTGGGCTGGAGCGGACGCAGATTACGGTGACTACAGGAACTCCTCTGGAAAGCCGCATCCTGGAGATGGGCATCCGGCTGAATTCCGTATGGCTGATGCAGATGATGACGGAAATGCCCAAGAGCGCTTTTGAAGGCGAAACAATCTCTCCTGTATGGGTAGAGAGAAGATTCCCGGGACTGAAGGTCGGCCTGGATGAATATTCCCGTTATCTGAGAAGCCGCAGCCGTATGTTCTTTACGATAGACAGCTGGAACCGATATTACAGGGAGGAGAATATCACATTTTCCTTTGGCAGCCGTTTTCATGGGAATATGGCGTCTATCAGAAATGGCGTCCCTGCCCTTTGGATTACCCATGACAGCAGGACTACGGAGCTGGCAAAGGCTCTGCATGTTCCGTATATCACAATTCAACGTTTTGCGGATATAAGGAATCCGGAAGAAATGCTCGAGCTTTGCGACTACAGCGAGATGTATGCCCATTATCGGGAATTGTGTATCAATTATATTGCGTTTCTGGAAGAAAATCATATCAGCCATCGCTTCAGAATCAGGAAATAATGCCCCAAAGGCAGTTTGCGGATGATGAAGCGACCGCTGTACAGGAGTGGGCCGTGGGGAAGAACAGGAATGATTATAATGCCGTAGTAGTTAATCTGCTGGCGGCGCTGAACCGGAATCTGGACAAGGGCATAGAAGAAAAGGTGGGCTTGGCTGGAGCCAATACAGGAAATTTGATATTTGTAGAGGCGATGAAGGAGCAGCTGGACTATGTGAAGGAGATATGGATTAATCCCGCTGCTTTGAAAGATGTGGACAATCCATCTGTGGTGATTCCCTCTGCGAACTTCATGATACAGGGCGGAGACAGTTTGATGGCGGCGCTGATTCGCTTTCTGGAAAATACGGAATGTCCTGTTACAATGGCTGGTCTGGGGGCCCAGGCGAAACTGGACGAAACGCCTGAAGAATTAGTGCGGAAGCTGTCTCCCACGCAGACTAAAGCCTTGAAAATGCTGTCGGAAAGGGCAGTGACCATTGGCGTCCGGGGAGGATATACGGCGGAGTGCCTGAGCATTCTGGGCATTAAAAATGTCAGAATCATTGGCTGTCCGTCATTCTACTATGACTTTCATAAACGGCCTCCCAAACATAAGAAACCTTCTTTGGACAGAATGCAGATTACCGTGACTCCGGCGAACCCTCTTGAGACAAAAATCCTTGAGATGGGAGAAAGACACAATGCATTCTGGCTGATGCAGATGATGACAGAGCATCCTGATCTGGCGTTGGAACAGGATGCCTGGGAGGATGCCTGGGAAGAGCTGCTGACCGGCAGCTTCCCGGAGAGCGGGTTGAGCCAGGCTGATATATGGAAGTACATGAAGCGCTCAGCTAGGATTTTTTTTACGAAGATGGACTGGGATACATTCTACGAGAAAGAGGATATCACCTTCGCCTTCGGCAGCAGATTTCACGGAAATATGGCTGCTTTCCGCAAGGGCGTGCCTACCCTTTGGATTGTACATGATGCCCGTACCAAAGAACTGACGGAAGCCCTGCATCTGCCCCACATCGATTATGCGGTATGGGAGAAAATCAAAGCGCCGGAGGAACTGCTGGGATATTGCGATTATCGGGAATATAGAGGGAAGTACAGACAGATGCAGAGACAGTATACGGCTTTTCTGGAGGAGAATCATTTAAGCCATAAGCTGCCATCGACGAATGTGCTATACCGTATGAAGGAACATCTGACGGGGAAGAGAATGTGATAAGAGCGGTTTATTCCTTTATAACGAATGAAAAGCGTATTGCCTTCTTTCGAAAATGTGATGATTGTCTCAGGAGACTGGGAGGAGGCCTTTATGTCAAAACGCTGGGACAGTTGAAATATATCCTGAGATTCCGTAAGAGCACGCAGATTTTGGATGAAAAGGAGCTGGCGGAAGGGGAGCAGAGCTTCTGCTTTCGGTATGAGAAAGTGCCGGAAGAGGGATATGAACCTCTTGTCAGCATTCTGGCGGTCATAGATGGGGATGTGACGCCGGAATGTGGAATGTGGGACACCATTTATCGGCAGACTTATGGCAAGTTGGAAGTCCATGTGCTGGAAAAGGGGAATTCTCTTCTGGAATCCGGACTGGCCCGCGCAAAAGGCGAATTAATCTGGATAATAGGAAAAGATACTGTCTGCGACAGAAATTTTCTGGAAACAATGGTTCCGCTGTTCCGATACAAATCTGTGATGACGGGACTGTCTTCCGGAAAAACTCAAAAATCCGGGAAAGGACTCGGCCCGGATGCTCCCGTGCGGTACATAACGGCTTTCGATTTACAGAGGCATTTGGAAAAAGGCAGTTTTTCTGTTCCGCCCGTGCAGGGATGCCTTTTTCGAAACGGAACGGATCTGGCTGCCATCTGGAAAAAGAATCCGCCGGGCAGCCAGGGGAGCGATTGGCTGTATTCGATGTGCAGAAGGGGCGGCGTCGTGGGCTGTACAGAGGAAGTGCTGTATTGGAATAGGATAGACAGCAAAAAGCATGGAGGACAGAGTGGGAGATGGCACGGACATTGGCCGTCTCTCAGAGCATCCCCGGAATCATCATGGCGTGCTATGCATTGAAATCCGGCGGGGGAGAGATATTCACCATTTATCTGGCCAATGCGCTTAAAAAGCTTGGTGCGTCTGTGACGCTTCTGAATTTTGGCTTGGAAGAGGAAGAACGCGAAATAGCGGATATGCTGGACTCCGGTATCCCGTTGGTCAATCTGCGGCATACGGATGATCTTGTCCCTGTCCTGTACCATTTGGGCGGAGGGATCATCCATACGCATCAGGCTGTCGTGGATTATGCCGTGAGCCTTTGCTTAAAAAGCAATCCTCAATTAGGGAAACAGATAATAACCCTTCACGGTATGTACGAGACCATAGCCAGAGAGGACTGCGACAGGGTCATCCGGACAGCCCTGCCAGTGTGCGACATGTATGCCTATGTGGCAGACAAGAATCTTGAATGCTTCAGGGAAAGAGGGAAATTTGAAGAAGAGAAATTCATTAAGATTCCTACGGGGATTCCCGGAGGAAAGGTGTCAAAAATAGATCGAAATCAACTGGGAATCGGCAGAGAAGATTTTGTATTTGTGTTGGCCAGTCGTGGCATTCCCGAAAAGGGATGGCGGGAAGCCATACAGGCCCTGAGCTGGGCACAGAATGACTGCAGCCGCAGAATGCAGCTGGTCATTTTGGGCGATGGGGAAATCAGGGAGAGCCTGGAACGGGAAGCGCCGGAGAACGTACATTTCATGGGGACAGTGGGCAATGTAAGGAGCTACTTTGCCATGGGCGACGTCGGACTGCTTCCCACCATGTATGCCGGAGAAAGCTGCCCCCTCTCAGTCATGGAATGCCTGATGTGTGGAAGGCCTGTGATAGCCACGGATATCGGCGAAATCGGGAATCAGCTGCGGGATCCACAAGGGCATATGGCGGGCATGCTCCTTTCCCTTAGGCAGGGGAAGGTTGACGTGGAGCAGTTGGCGCACTGCATGTGCGTTCTGGCAGAGCATCTGGCAGTATATGTACAATTGCGGCAGGCTGCAGAGCGGGCTTCGGAAAAATTCGATATTGATATGATTGCCGGAAAGTATCTGCAGCTATACTGCCGGGCGGCATGTGATTACCCGTTGGGTGAATTACATAGAGGTCATGAAAATGAACACCGAAAAGAGGAGGAGTGACATGAAGAGAAAGGTATTGAAGAAATTGCTTCCGTTCCTTATGGCCCTGACTTTGGCAGGGACCACAGTGTTTGCGGAAGGCGAGGTTCCGGCGCCGCCATTGTCTGTGGAGGAGACAGCGGCCATCGGTTCAGAGGAATCTGGCGGAGAAGCCTCTGAGGAAGGCAATGCTGAAGGGGAGGAAAGCCCGGAGGGAGCCGAAGCAGACGGGACTGAGGAAAGCACCGATGAAAGCGAGATAGACAGTTCGGAAGAATGTCCGGATGACGGCATTGACGGGGATGGAACCGAGAGCCCTGACGGCATGCACTGAGTATGGCTCCAAAGCCATATTCGATAATAGGAGACATCCCAATGGACAAGGGGTGAAGTGGAGGTGATATGTTGAAAAATCGGAAAAGCTGGAAGAAGGCAATTACTGCTCTGATGATAGGAAGCCAGATAGTAGGAATCATGTCTGGTTACGGCATGGCAGGAAAAGTATATGCAGAGGAAAGCAAAGATACAATCAAGATAGAGATGTCCTCATCGGGATATGGTGTATTCCCCGGGAACGGAAACCAGGGGGATGACTTTGCTGATATGGAGTTTCCGCCGGAAGGGGAGGATGTAGCTGAATCAACCGAACCCTCTGTCGCTATAGAAAATACGCTGGACAAGGAAGAGCAAATTTCTATATCCGAAGAGCCTGCTGCTGATATGGTGCTTCCGCCGAATCGGGAGGAAGCTACAGACATAGTTCAGGGAGCGCCTCTTAATCTGAGCACTACTTCCTTCCAGATGTCGGATATACGGGATTCCTCGAAGGTGAGCACTTTCAACGGCGCTGACGGGAAACAGGCTGTAATCGTGTTTGGGTGGGTGACAACATGCGATTTTACCGTTGCAGCTTTGAGAAATTTAACTGAAATAGCATCCAGGGTTGACATGTCGCAGCTGAATATTTATGTATTTTTGATTGAAAGACCAAGTAAGGAAGATATATTGTCAAAGCTGGACAATGTCTCTGAACAGATAATGGTGAACACCCTTTGGAACTATGAAGAGAATAAGGAGAATGAAGAGTATTCCAATTTGTTCAACAAATGTTCCCGGGCTATAAGTAATGCCGGGGGGTTTTCAATGCCCATGATTCTTTATAAAGGAATAGATGGAACAGTATATGAACATACAACAGGATATGCAACAGGGCAGACGGATTTAGACACTATAGCAGTAAACGTGGGCAAAGGTGGCCTCGATGTTGCTGCTAAAATAGAGCCCCCTACATTTAGCGAAATACCCTATATAGGAGGCAAGGATATTTCTTTCACTTGTGCTACGAAGGACGCGATTATTTATTACTCTACTACTGGCAGCAGTATGACTACAAAAGATAAGTGGGTGGCAAACGGAGGAAAGGTTAGCCTGGGCGGCTTTAATGGAACTGTTTATGCCAGAGCCTATTACGATGGCCAGTGGAGCGATTTGGCATCCTATGTCGTGAAGACTCCTCAGGTGGCGGCTCCAACGATTACGGTATCCGGAAACAAGGTAACGATTAAGGCACCTACTAGTGGAAGCACGATTTATTACACTATAGATGGTTCCATACCTACTGTCAAGAACGGCATAAAAGGAAAGGGAGAGGCTGTGTCTTTGGACAGCTTTGCTGGTATGCTGAAGGCTATTGCAGTGAAGAATGGCTACACCAACAGTGATATAGCATCCTATGTTCTGACGGCTCCCAAGGTAGCGACCCCAACGATTAGCATATCCGAAGACAAGGTAAAAATCGAGGCACCTACCAGTGGAAGCGTGATTTATTATACTATAGATGGTTCCACGCCTACTGTCAAGAACGGAATAAAAGGAAACGGAGCATCTGTGACACTGGACAGCTTTGCTGGTACGTTGAAGGCTATTGCAGTGAAGAATGGCTGGACAAACAGCGACATGGCAAGGAAGGTATTAGTGAACAGCGTGAAGAGCCACAATGTATCCTTTAAGGTGAAAGGTGTATTTGGCGGCAGGAACGTGACATTCGGCTCCGAACTAAAAGGCGCAAAGGTATACTACTCTTCCGCTACTTCCAGGCTGACCACTAGCGATAAATGTGTGGATGCAGGCAGTACGGTTCTGTTTGAGAACTTCTATGGAACCATTTACGCAAGAACCTATTACAATGGGGAGTGGGGAAATGTATGCCGTCTGATTTTAAAGATTCCCGTTGTGAATGCACCGACTATCAGCGTGGACAGCAAAGGCTATGCCACCATCAGGACGACTACGCCGAAGAGCCGCATCTATTACACGACAGATGGAACGACGCCATCCATGAGCAATGGGAAGATGGTATCCGCTCCCTATGTGAGGGTGTATGTCGGGAAAGGTAAAACGGTTAGGGCTATTGCAGTGAGGAGCTGCTTTACCAATAGCAAGGTCACTACATATAAATAATGAAAGGAGAAACAAAATGAAGAGAAAGGTATTAAAGAAGCTGCTTCCGTTTCTTATGGTTCTGACACTGGCGGGAACTACAGTGTTCGCCAGCGAAGTGCCTCCGGTAGCTTCGTCGCAGCCATTGTCTGCAGAGGAAGCTGAGGGAAGCGATGAGGACAGGCCGGAGGGAACTGGCGGGGAAAGCTCTGAGGAAAACGAGGCAGACATGCCTGAAGATGGTTCTGAAGGAGCCGATGTCAGCGCGTCAGAGGAGAACCCTGAAGGGGCCGAAACAGACGAGTCTGAGGAAAGCCAGGTAGAAAGTGGGGCAGATGCCTCGGAGGAAGATTCGGAAGGAAGCGGGACAGATGCCTCTGAGGAAAGCCCGGAAGAAAGCGAAGCAGATGCCTCGGAAGAAGCCCCTGAGGAAAGTGTCGAAGGGAATGAGACAGATGCCTCTGAGGAAAGCCCGGAAGAGAACGGGACAGATAGCTCTGAGGAGAAGTCTGACGGAGACGAAGCAGACAAACACGATGAAAACCCGGAGGAAAATGAAGCAGACGTTTCAGAAGAATTGCCCGAAGCAGACAGTGATGTAGAAGCCGATGCGGCAACTGGTGCGGAAGGAGAGATTGCTTCCGACGAAGGAGGAGAGGTGGTTCAGGCTGCATCCTATGTCACCAACGATGGGTACTCTTTCACGGTTGATAGGGAAGATGTCATCATCAATGGATACAAGGGCAATGATACCGTTTTGAACATACCGGCTACTGTTGTTGCCGATAATGGAACTACCTATAATGTAACCCAGATTGGCTACAGGGCGTTTCGAGACAAAAGTGCGATTGCCCAGGTGTCCATCCCGGGGACGATTACCGTTATCGGAGAGGAAGCATTCAGAGGCTGCATATCGCTGAAGACCGTGACCATAAATGAAGGTGTGATGTCTGTTGGAGATAGTGCATTCTACGATTGTACTTCTTTGGAGAGTATAGTGATTCCCAGTACGCTTACAGATATAGGGGAGTATGTTTTTCGCGATTGTATTTCTCTGGCATCTGCAGATATTAAGATAAACTTTGTTGGCGATTCCATGTTCTGGGGATGCAAGTTTTTGAAAAAGGTTACTTTATTGAATACACTTTCCAGAATCGAGGAGTATGCATTTTATGAGTGTAGTTCCTTGGCCGATATCAATATCCCGCCAGCTTTGCGGTATATTGGATATAGTGCTTTTGATGGATGTACAGGCTTGAAGAGTATCATGCTGAACAAAGGGCTGGTAACTATTGGGGGGTACGCATTCCAATCTTGTACTGGCCTGGAGTCAGTCGTGATTCCCTCCACGGTGGCAGAACTAGGGTACGGAAGCTTTTACGGTTGTACTGGCTTGCTGGAGGTAGAGGCTCAGAATGAGGCAATAGGAGAGGGGATGTTCCAGAAGTGTAAATCCCTCAATAAAGTGACACTGTCGGATAGCGTAAAATCAATCGGGCAAAGTGGATTTTCGGACTGCACTGGTCTGCAGAGTCTGACATTGCCCTCTGGCCTTACTACGATTGGAAAGAATGCCTTTATGGACTGTACTGGCTTACAGAGCCTGACGCTGCCCTCTGGCCTTACTACGATTGGGGAAGCGGCTTTTAGCCGTGCAGGCTTGGGTTCCATTACAGTTCCTCAAAGCGTGACAAATGTAGGGTCTCATGCTTTTTATGGATGTAAGGCACTGAAGACAGCAGATATTCACTCAAGTATAGTATCATCTTATATGTTTTATGGGTGTACAGCCCTGACAAAGGTCAGCATGTCTGACAATGTAAAGTCAATAGGCAGTACAGCGTTTTGTGGCTGCTCTATTTTGGCCGACATCATCTTTGGCTCAAGTATCACACAGATAGGGGCCGAAGCTTTTTGGGATTGTGAAGCCTTAAAGGCTGTCAATGTCGGTGCCAACGTTGAATTGATTGGGGACTCTGCTTTTTACTCATGCAGTGGGCTGGAAACAGTGGTAATTCCAGCAAGTGTGAAACAGCTTGGACAATATGCTTTTGCTTCCTGCGGCAATCTGAGAAATGTATCATTGGTGGATGGACTCGCCACAATCAGCTATCGTGCGTTCTATGAGGATAGCAATTTGAAAAGCATTTACATACCTGCTTCCGTTGTATCCATAGACAGTGTCTTTGAAAAGACAGGATTAGGCAGCGGAACCGTGTACTGCGAGAAGGGCTCCACAGCTGACAATGCCGACAATTATCCTACAGGAACTACCATCAGATATGGTAGGCTCACGATAGCCTCCCCCAAGTTTGTGGTAAAGGACATCATCGGAGGTAAGGAAATCACCTTTAACTGCGATACCAAGGATGCGATGATTTATTATTCGACCACCAAATCGACACCGACCGGGGCAGACAAATCGGTCGCCAATGGGGCAAAGGAGATTTTCACTAATTTCTATGGCACGGTATACGCCAGAGCTTATTGTGATGGCGAGTGGAGCGAGGTGTCCAAGCTGAGCCTGAAGATTCCTGTGGTGAATGCGCCGGCTATTACGCAATCAGGCAATAAGGTCACGATAAAGACGACTACACCGAACAGCACTATCTATTACACCACGGACGGTTCCACGCCCACTGTCGAGAAGGGGATAAAAGGAAGCGGAACATCCGTATCCCTGGACTGCTTCGCCGGTACGCTGAAGGCCATCGCGGTAAAGAGCGGCTGCACCAACAGCGATATGGCGAGGAAGGTGCTGGTCAACAGTGCCAGGAGCCGTAATGTATCTTTTGGCGTGAAAGGGGTATTCGGTGGCAGGGACGTGACCT
>OFFP01001154.1_pt1 | contig 19030 bp, 20 predicted proteins | sample 1521431 | NCBI WGS metagenome assembly OFFP01 (sample SAMEA3504104, study PRJEB24116) | mouse gut metagenome | biome: mouse gut; feature: mouse-associated habitat; material: faeces | place: Denmark | collected 2011
TTAAAATGGGCTGGATACTGTTACTGGAGCACCCAAAGGGTGTGAACAGTAACCTGTAATACCGGAAAATGTTATAATTTGATTGAATTTTGTTGACAAGGAGGCGGAAACTGTGAATAATTGAAAATAGAAAGAGTGGAGGGATAAGAATATGACGATTTATGATATTGCAAAGGAAGCCGGCGTATCGGCCAGCACGGGGTCTAGAGTAGTGAACAACAAATCGGGAGTTCATCCTTCTACCAAGGCAAAGATAGAGAAACTTTTAAAAAAATATCATTATTCACCCAATGAAACAGCGAGAGGGCTGATCAAGCAAAACAACCATATGATCGGGGTCCTGGTTGCAGATATTCGGAACGTTCATTATACAGACGGGGCTTATACGGTAGAAAAAGCATTTGCCAAACTGGGATATTGCTGTATTATTTTTAATACAGGCTCGGAAACCAAGGAAAAGACAGAGTATATACAAGTGCTGAGCCAGCGCCGTGTAGAAGGCGCTGTCATGATCGGCTCCACATTTCAGACAAAAGATGTAGAAGAGGCGATCATTCAGTATATGCCGAATACGCCGATCGTTATTGTGAACGGATACCTGGAGCTTCCAAATGTATATGGGGTACTGGCGGATGAACGGACAGGGGTATCCAGCCTGGTGAATCTGCTATTTTCAAAAGGACATCGGCACCTGGCATTTATAAATAATTGTTATACTCCCAGTAATTTATTGAAAATAAAAGGATTTGAAGAAGAAGTAAAAAAATTGGGGGTGGAACAGCCGACGGTGGTCTATGATACGGATACGACTCTGGAAGGCGCCTATCAGGTGACAAAGCAGCTGATGGAGGAACACCCGGAGGTTGACGGAATCATATACAGCGTAGATCTCTTAGCGTCAGGAGGAGGAAGGGCGCTTCTGGATATGGGGTATGCCGTGCCGGAGCAGGTGGCTTACACAGGAATCGACAATTCCATTTATGCGGAGTTCAGTACACCGAAAATCACTTCGCTGGATAATAAATTATTGGAACTGAGTATGATGGCCGCACGTTTTTTGGTTGATCTACTGGGCGGCGGGAAAGTGACAAAAAAAGTGATGGTCTTTTCTTCCATTGTAGAACGCGAGACGACCTAATGTGTCAGCACACTATAACGGGAATTGCACATTAGACGTCACTGTTTAGGCCGTGAATAGTAAATATTAGGACAGACAAAACAGAATTTCTGCAGAGTCTGTTCTTTTTTATTGTCTATTTTTAATAATTTAGCAATCGATATTTAAGAATAAATTCTGTTTTGCAGACGAGAAAGTGGATTGGAATGCAATACAGTGGTTAAAATATACAAAAAAACAGGATAAAAAGGCGGAAAATAAATAAAAATAGATAAAAAATATTGACTCAGAAACGAAAAGGTGATAATATGAAATTGCAATCGATACCGAAATTGCAATCGGTTTTAAAAAGGAGAAGATGTGATGAAAATTACGATACTCGGTGCGGGGGCCATGGGTTCTTTGTTTGGGGGGTACCTATCCCGATATAATGATGTCTGGTTAGTAGAGATCGACCAGAAAAAGGTAGATAAAATCAATCGGGACGGTATCAGGATACGGGAACCGGATGGAGAAAAGGTATTTTATCCGACGGCGCTGACTGATACAAAAGGGCTGGGCGCGATGGATCTGGTGATTGTTTTTGTGAAAGCGATGTACTCCGTAAGCGCTTTGGAAAAAAACAGGCATCTGCTTGGAGAACATACATATGTGATGACATTGCAGAATGGCGCAGGGCATGAACAGACAATTTTAAGATTTGTAAACAGGAGCCGTGTGATCATTGGCACAACGAAGCATAATAGTTCGATCATAGATGCAGGCTATATCAATCACGGAGGAGGCGGAGGCAGCAGTATTGGACTCCTGGACGGTAAAAGCGAGACGATTCAGGAGATTGCGGACAATTTTTCGCAATGCGGATTTCAGACGGAAGTTTCAGACAATGTGAGGAAATCTATCTGGAGCAAGCTGTTTATCAATGTTTCAGCCAGCGTTATGACAGGAGTTTTGCAGACGAATCTGGACTTTTTGAAAGACAGCACATATGCATGGAAGCTGGTGGAACAGCTGCTCAGAGAAGCAGTGGCTGTAGCAGATGCGGACGGCCTGGGATTCGACGAGGCAGAAGTGATAAAGGATGTACGTACCCTGGTGGAGAATGCGCATGACGGTTATACATCCATATATGCAGATCTGCATAACGGCGTCCGCACAGAGATAGACACGATAAACGGTACGATCATCACAGAGGCAAAACGTCTGAAGGTTCCGGTTCCTGCCCATGAATTTGTAGTGAATCTGGTGCATGCAATGGAAGATAAGGCGGCAATATATGAAACAGGAGGCAATTTGCGGGTGTAACGCGAATCACAGTAAGAGAAAGGAAATGAACAATGTGTGTATTTAAAATGGGTAATTTTAGGATCGTTGATCTGACGAAACCACTGGATCCGGCAGCAGAAACGAGAAGATGCCATTTGTTCCGTTTCAATACAGGGGGACCGATTCCGGATTTTCATACCATTATGGACCTGACCAGCCATCTGGGAACACATGTGGAGTGTCCATACCATCACCATGACGACTGGCCGTCAGCAGCAGAACTTCCCTTAGACTGCTTTATGGGACGCGCCGTATATCTGGAATTTGAGGCAGAGCCGAACAGCTATATCACAAAAGAGCTTTTAGACAGGGCGTGTGCCGAAAAGGTGCGGGAAGGAGATATTTTGATCCTGGATTCTCCGTATAAGCTGCAGCCGTTTACACCTGATACGAATACGGAAAAAGATAAAAGACTTTTTGTAAATGGGGAAACTGCGGAGTGGATGGTTGAACATAGGATAAAATGTGTCGGATTCGGAGACGGGGTATCAATTGAAAACTGTAATAAAGATGTAAAGGCGTTTCATGACATATGCATGGCAGAAAACATCGTATTTCTCGAAGTATTGAAAAATTTGGACCAATTAGAGAGCCAGGTGTTTTTTATGTCGTATTCTCCGCTTCCGATCATGGGGCTGGATTCCTGTCCGGTCAGGGCTTATGCCATAGAAGGGATCAAAGAACTTTAACTAAGGCGCCGGATGATATGTATAAAATGTAGATCATATAAAAATATATGCGCAGGGGGTGTTATATGAAACGGGAAAAAATAAACTTGAAAGAATTGATATCCAAAGAAGAAATCATCATTGTTCCAGAACTGCACGATTGTGCGTCTGCACGGGCGGCAGAGATCAACGGATTTGAATGCATTATGTTAAGCAGCGGAGACTTTGCATGTGCGATGACCGGCGTGCCGGATTTACAGCTGTTATCCCTGGATGAATTTGTGTGGATCACAGACCGTATTACCAATGCAGTCAGCATGCCTCTTTTGATCGATGCAGATGACGGCTTTGGTTTTGGGAGGGCTCTGAATACCTGGTATGCCTGCAGGAGACTTGCCAAGGCCGGCGCTGCCGGTGTGCTGATCACAGATGCGGCGGCGCAATCGAAAGCAGGGGTGCTGCCGGCGGAGGAAGCAGTTCTCAGGTTCAGAGCAGCAAAAGATGGGTTGGAGGAAGCAGATTCAGGAGCTGTTTTAATTGCCCGCTGTGATGTAAACCCGGTGGAACATTTTGAAGAAGTCATCAATCGTTGTAACCGATATGTTGAAGCTGGGGCAGACTGCATCTGTGTACTCGGCCTGAACAGCGCCCCTGCCGAACTGCGTTTTCCTTTGGCGAAACAGCTTTCCGAAGCGATTCCCGGCTGGCATTGGTATCCGGATCTGATGTCTCATGAAGGAAAAAGTGACGTGGACCTGGATGAGATCGCGAAATACAGGTATAAATTTGTAGGTGTTCATTATTCTATGCATGCCGCAATGCTGGCGATGCTGGATACCGGAAAGCATGTAATGGAATCTCGTAACAATGTGTATGTAGACAATCATTACGATGATACCGGGTTTAAGTGTTTTTCACCGATGACATTTTACCTGCGCGATGGATATTGGGCGGAGCTGGAGAGCCGGTATGTGGTAGATCAGGAAGATGCTCTGGCAAAAAGGATTACGCCGTTTTTTGTGAAAGAAACAGATCGATTTTAGATTTTAAAAGGAGGTAAAAAATGTCGTGTAAAAAATCATTAAGGCAGCTGCTGTCAGAATCGGAAGAAATTGTGATGTGCCCGGAAATTTTTGACTGTTCTTCTGCAAAATGTGTGGAGCTGTGCGGATTTCAGGCGATCCTGCTAAGCAGCGCAGAGTTTTCCTGCAGTATCATGGGGAACCCGGACATGGGGCTGATCACTCTGGATGACGTGGCAGGCGCTACAGAAAGGATCGCTGCATTTTCCCCTCTTCCGCTGGTCATTGATGCGGACGACGGGTTTGGCAAACCGATCAATACTTACCATGCCTGTGTTCGCATAGCCCGTGCCGGTGCTTCTGGCATATTGATCACAGATCTGGATGCAGAAGGGAAAATAATTCCACAGGAGGATGCGGTCAAGCGTTTTACAGCCGCTCAGGCAGCATTGAAGGATACGGACTGCATGCTGATCGCCCGGTGTGACGTGGATCCGTACAAGAATCTGGACGAGGCATGCGCGCGCTGCAATGCCTATCTCGAAGCGGGTGCAGAGATGACGCTTCTAGTGGAGCTGAATAAGGCTCCCGCTGAGAAAAAGATGGAATTGTGCCGTGAAATTTCCAGGAGGGTCCCGGGATGGAAAATGTATCCGGATCTGGGCTCCAAGGATGGAAAAAGCGATGTGGATATCGACGATCTGACTCCCCTTGGATTTAAGTTTGTGGGTATCCACTACCTGATGTACGCCGCGCTGGAAGGAATGCTGGATTACGGCCATCATATTTTCAAAGACCGTAACAATACCTATTTTAATAAGACACTGGCTCCGGATCCGCATTTTGTATGCCCCTGTGAGTTGTTCGGCCTGCAGGACCACTACTGGCAGGATATTGAGATGAATTGGGAAAAACGGCCGGAAGATACGATATCGGGAAAAAGATCAGATTTCTTCTGCCATATGGAGACTCATATGAAATAATTCATATAGAGAACGAAAAAAGGAGGAAAAGAACTATGAAGAAACGTGTAGTAAGTTTTCTGCTTGCGCTGGCACTGTCTTTGGGATTGTGCGCATGTGGAAATGATGCCAGCCAGACCGGTACAGACCAGAACGACGCCGCTGAAACTAAGACGGAAGAAGAAACCGGCGAATCCGATGCATCCTCAGAAGAGCCGCAGAAGGGCGGGGACCTTGTCATCATCGATACGGCTGAAGTTACCCATACAGTGTGGTATAATCTCCAGTCCTACAATGATAAATTCCAGTATATGATCACCGTATATGAAACACTGTTTCGTGTAGATGATGCTGGAAATGTGATTCCATGGCTGGCGAAATCCTACGAAGCAGATCAGGAGAATCTGAAATATACCATCGAACTGAACGAGGGGATTAAATTTCATGACGGTACAGACCTGACCGGGGAAGCTGCCGCATGGTGTCTGAATGTCTATAAAGAAAAAGGAATTAAGAGCGGTGCATTTTTCAGTAATATCGATTCCATAGAAGCGACCGGGGATCATACATTTGAAATCAGGCTGTCTCAGTGGGATGCAACCATTCCTTATTCTCTGGCGCGGGAATGCGGCATTATGACTTCTCAGAAAGCCTATGAAGAAGGCGGGGAAGAAGGGTGTGAAGCGCAACCTGTCGGAACGGGCCCATTTGCCTTTGAGAGTATGAACCGTGATACAGAGAAGGTGTTTGTCAGATTTGACGATTACTGGCAGGGTGCACCATATCTGGATACCGTAACAGTGAAAATCTATTCGGATTCACTGGTAGCTCAGGCGGCGATGCAGAATGATGATGCACAGATGATGTACTGTACCGATTATAAACTGGTGGACGAGCTGAAGTCTTCCGGGTGTACGGCTGCTCTGGGCGTACCTTCCCAGATTGCCCTGCTCTGCTTTAACTGCCTGGACGAAAAGGACAATCCGTTCTATGACGTGAAAGTCCGGCAGGCTGTTTCCTATGCGATTGATAAAGAAGCGCTGATTGACAGTATCTACAGCGGCTATGCGGCTGTAACCAACCAGTTTGCTCCGGAAGGTTCTGTATTTTATAACGCGGAAACCAAGGGGTATGAATTTGACGTGGAGAAGGCAAAGGAGCTTTTAAAGGAAGCCGGCTACGAGGACGGCTTCAAAACGACCTGTATTGTCCGGAATGATATCATGCAGGTAAACTGTGTAACAGCGATTCAGGCGATGCTTGCGGAAATCGGTATTGAGATGGAAGTGGACGTGCAGGATACCGGCGATTTTTCCCAGAATCTGACCAAATGGAATACAGGGATGTTCTTCCATACCTCGTCTCTGCCGATCGATGTCACGAATCAGATGTCTTCCATGTTCCGTCAGGGATTAAGCGGCATTGTGCTGGGCCTGGATTCCCTGCTCCGTCCAGATGAACTGGATGCAGCGATCACAGGCGCGGTAGGAGCAAAGACACCTGAAGAAGCACAGGCGTCTATCCGTGAGGCACAGACGATCCTGATCGATGATATCTGCGATCTGAATCCAGTTGTGACGGTATACCAGCCGATCATCAAGAGCGGTAAGCTTCATGACGACGGTGTAAATGATGCGGAATATTCCGCAGGTACGCTGCATAAAGCCTGGATAGAAAAATAAATACGGATGTTTTATACTTTCTTCTCAAATTGACTGGAAATTTCAAAGGAGGAACAGAGATGAATTTAGACGAGATGGAAAAACGTCTGGATGCGCTGGAAAAGAGGATCGTCCATGCAGAAGACGTGATCGCCGTCACCAAGGAGATCAACAAGTACCTTTCTTACTTCCAGGGAGCAGACTGCAACGGCATTACCGATGCGGTGAACTGGGATGCGCCTCGTGTGTGGTCAGATGCAGGTATGGGCGGGCGCATGGTAGGCTCCAGGCCCAATCTGGAGTTTTTCGATCAGCGCCCCGCACTGGCGCGTATGCCGGGCGCGCTGGTGGAGCATGAATCTGTGGCAAAGGTGATCGAGATCGCCGGAGACGGCAGGACGGCAAAGGTGGCCGAATTTTCTCCGGGCTATAAATGCCTGGCGCTGGGGCGTTCTCAGGTATGGTCGGAAGGGAAGTATTATCATGATCTGATCAAGGTTGACGGGGTGTGGAAAATCTGGCACTGGCACTGGTTTATTTTTGTGGAGGCAGATGCAGCCTATGGGTGGCTGTATCAGAACAGAAGTTATTGGAAGGAATGCATGTTTGATGAACTGGACAGCATTCACAACGGAAATATTACGGTAGAGCCAGAGCCTTGTCCGTATGAGGACAATTACCGTCAGGACGGTTATATGTATGTTTATCCGGAGCCGCCAAAACCTTATGAAACCTGGGAAGAAGCAGATGACCTGATAAGAACAAGAGGATATTAGAGGAGGAAGGAAACGAATATGGAAAGGGAAGAACAACTCCGTGCAAGATATGAGGATTTGAAGAAAAGGGCACAAAGAGTATCAGATATTCAGACAGTTGAAAAACTGTTTCACACATATCTGCAATATTACAATCTGCAGCATGTGGAGGGGATTTTGTCTACCCTGGCTTTGGATCAGAGCGATGTTTCTGTAGAAGAAGGTTATTCTGAGGTGTACGAAGGGAAGGAAGCAGTGGAAAGCTATTTCGATTGCTTCCGGAGACTGTCCAAAAAGCCAGGGATTTTGGTAGAGCAGCATTGCGTCTGCCCGGTCATTGAACTGGCAGGTGATGGAAAGACTGCGAAACTGGTATGTTTTGCAAGAGGGATTAAAGGGGTTGCTGCCGCAGAACTGCAGACTTATCTGGCAGGGCGCTATTATGTAGATTTTATCAAAGAAGAGGATGGCACATGGAAAATCTGGCATCTGCACTGGTTTATCATATACGATTCAGAAGTAAAGAAAGGCTTCATGTATTCGCAGACTACGAATAATGAGGAATGGAGGCATCCGGAGCTCTCGGACGTGTTTACTTCGAGGGCGAACAAGCCCAGCACGTACTGGCCTGTTATCTTTAATCCGAAAACGCCTTATGATTATATTCCGGAAGCGCCAGAACCCTATGAAACCTACGACGGTATCACAGCATTAAAGAGAACCCGTATTTTGCAGCACTTTTGGGACAGAGAGAAATATTAAGGGAGGTCGTCAAGATGGATGCATTTGAAAAGGATTTGGAACAATTGGAGCTTTTCACAGAAGGCTTGTCGGATATGGATGCTATATTGAATCGCTTTTACCGCTATATACATTACTATGGGGAACTGCATCTAAACGGCACGATGGAACAGTTTTCCACCCGTCAGGATGTTTCTCTCGAAATCGCAGAAGAGGGGATTTTTGAGGGGTATGATAAGATCAAAGAATATTTTGGATTTATGCCAAAGCTTGCCAAAAAGCCAGGTATTATGATCTATCATTATGTAGATACTCAAGTGGTGGAAATTGCAAAGGACGGAAAAACGGCGAAATTAACCTGCCTTGCGTCAGGTCTTGATGCTGCGGCAAAGGCCTTGGTCCAGAACTGGATTTACGGGAAATATCATGTGGACCTGATCAAGGAGGGAGACGTATGGAAGCTGTGGCATGTACAGTATTTCCGTACATTTGAGACACCGATGACGGCAGGCTGGCTGAAGGAGCAGACAGCTCATGATAAGGAACTGGTACATCCAGAACTTGCTGACGTTTATGCAGATATGCCGAAGGGAGCACCCGGAAGCTACCCGCCGGATTACGCGTGGCCTAAGCACTATGATCCGGCAAGGGTGAACTATCTGATGCCGGAGCCTCCGAAAGCATATGATACATGGAGCGGCAAAACCTCCATGGACATTACCAGGAAGCAGTAAAGGAGGAATCTGCTATGACAGAAAAAGACAGTATCAGCAGGCTGGACGTATTGGAGGAAAAAATCAATCGAGCTGCGGGTCTGGCTGAAATCCGAAATTTGATAAACCGGTATTTGTTCTATCTGGAAAATGGAGATGTAAAAGGAATCGCCTCCTGTTTTGCCCTGGAGGATCCGGAGGTGTCCCTGGAATTGGGGCGTGGAAAATATCAGGGAAAAAAGGAGATTATGGATTTTTATGACCAGAGAGTAGAGATTGGCCGTATGGCAGGCGCGATCGTGGAACATGGAGCCGCCGCGTTAAGCATCGAGATCGCAGGGGATAAGAAGACCGCTCGTGTAAGCCTTTTGTCGCCTGGTTTTAAATGTCTGCCTCAGGCAGAATCGGAGGCATGGGACATGGGCCGCTATTATGCGGAGCTGACAGCAACAAAGGAAGGCTGGAAATTCTGGCATCTGCAATGGATCGTGGCAGTAGAAGGCGATGCATGCTACGGCTGGCTGACACAGAATAGAAGCTACCTGAAGGAGTGCGGGTACCCGCTTTTGGATGAAGCATGTAAGGCAGAAGAGCTGGTCAGGCCGTCTGACTGTTATGTAGACTATTACAGGCCGGACGAGATCAATCAATTCCTGCCCGAACCCCCGCTGCCTTATGAAACGTGGGACGGCTATGGGGTGAAAAGGGACACAAGAGGCTACTAAAAGGAGTTTGATTATGGGAAAATACATTATAAAAAGACTGGCGATGTCCATTTTGATTATTTTCCTGGTATCTGTATTTGCATTTTCCCTGATGCACATTCTTCCAGGCGATCCGATACGGATTGCCCTGGGGGAATCTGTATCGGAAGAAACGATTGCAGAATATCGTGCGAAATATCATCTGGATAAGCCTGTCCTTCAGCAGTATGGTCTTTGGGTGGAAGGGATCCTGCGAGGTGATTTTGGGAAGTCTCTTCTTTATGGCGAGGATGTTACTACATTGATAAAAACAAAACTACCTGTCACGATGGCGATTGGCATTCCTGTCGTGCTTATCTCAGCTTTTTTCGGCATTCTGTTTGGCGTGGTGACTGCTGTGAAGAGAGGGACATGGATGGATCAGCTGATCACGACCATTGCCAATATCGGCATAGGCGTTCCGCAGTTCTGGATTGCCATATTATGTATCTTCCTGTTTGGCTTAAAGCTGCACATTCTTCCGATACAGGGATATACGGCGCCCTCTGACGATTTCGGGAAATATGTGTATATGTCCCTTTTACCGGTTTTATGTCTATCCTTTGGCTTTATCGCCACGATCACCCGGCAGACGCGTTCCAATATGCTGGAGGTCATTAATCAGGATTATGTACGGACCGCCCGGGCTAATGGGATTTCCGAGAGAAGTGTGATTTTCCGTCATGCGTTGAAAAATGCCCTGATTCCGGTGATCACGATCATTGGCCTGCAGGTCCGTATCATTGTAGGGGGATCTGTGGTCATTGAACGTATTTTTAATATTCCGGGGATAGGGGCTCTTTTGATACGGGCTATCACAGAGAGGGATTATTTCATCATCCAGGCTTGTGTGCTGGTCATTTCTCTGGTGACGGTGGGCTGCAACTTTATTGTGGACTTGCTGTACGGGGTGGTAGATCCTCGTGTTAGAAAATCTTGGAGGTAAATGTCATGAAGAGAAAAATAAAGGTCTTTTTCAACAGGGGCATTTTATCCGAAATTTGTTTTGCGATCGTGGTACTTTTGATTTTTGTGGCAATATTCGCCCCTTTATTAGCGCCCTGCGATCCAAATGTGAATGATCTGAGAAATGTCGTGAAAGGCGTATCTTCGGAACATCTGCTTGGTACCGATTATCTGGGACGTGACGTTATGAGCCGGATCCTATACGGGGCCAGGATTTCTTTATATACCAGTATCCTTGCGGGGGCGCTCAGCGCGGTGCTGGGGATTCTGCTGGGGTTGGCTGCCGGTTATTTCGGCGGTGTGCTGAATCAGGTGATCATGCGGCTGACGGATGCCATTCTGGCAATTCCGGCTCTGATTTTTACGCTGGTCCTGGCGTCTGCCCTGGGCGGCGGCGTTCTCAGTATCGTGATCTCTATTGGGGTCAGCCTGGTTCCGACTTATATCCGCATGGTGAACGGGCAGGTGCTGTCTATAAAGGAAAGTGATTATGTGACTGCCGGAAAATTAATTGGGCTGAAAAATGTAAAAATTCTGCTCAGGCACCTGCTTCCTAACTGCTTTCCATCCCTGATCGTATTATTTACAATGAATCTTGGGCAGGGCATCATGCTGGAAGCTACCATGAGTTATCTGGGCGTGGGGATCGCGCCGCCTACTGCTACCTGGGGCGCTATGGTATCCGACGGTTATTCTTTTTTGACGACTGCGCCTCTGTTGTCTATCCTGCCGGGCGTGTGCATTATTTTGGTAGTGGTTGCTTTTAATGTAGTGGGAGACGGCTTGCGGGACGCTTTAGATCCCAGATTAAGGGGGAAACTGTAATATGGCTGAGAAAAAGCATTTACTAGAAGTGAATCATCTGAAAACTTCTTTTTTTACAGATTCGGGAGAAGTGAAGGCGGTCAATGATGTTTCTTATTATGTAGACGAACAGGAAATTGTTGCGGTAGTAGGAGAAAGCGGCTGTGGAAAATCTGTGACTCAGATGTCGGTCATGCAGCTCATCCAATCCCCGCCGGGAAAGATCCTTGGCGGCGAGGCGATTTTGGAAGGACGGGATATCTTGAAATTTCGTCCGGATTCTAAAGAGATGCGCGCAGTGCGGGGAGAAAAAATTTCTATGATCTTCCAGGAACCTATGACCAGCCTGAATCCCGTTATTACCGTGGGAAAGCAGTTGACAGAAGTGATCCGGACGCATAAAAAGGTAGGTAAGAAAGAAGCCTGGCAGATGGGGATAAGTGCGCTTGCGAGCGTGGGGATCCCGGAACCAGAGGCCCGCATGAAAAATTATCCTTTTGAGATGAGCGGCGGAATGAGACAGCGCGTCATGATCGCAGTAGCAGTGGCCTGCAATTCCAGGCTGATCGTGGCTGACGAGCCGACGACGGCCTTGGATGTGACAACACAGGCACAAGTCATGGAACTGCTTTTGGATGTGGTAGACAAAATGAAAACTTCCCTTATCGTCGTAACGCACAATCTGGGATTAGTGACTCGCTATGCAGACCGTATCTATGTGATGTATGCAGGCAGGATCATTGAATCGGGTACGACAGAGGAGCTGATGACGAAACCCTGCCATCCTTATACGATCGGTCTGCTGAGTGCGGTGCCGAAGCTGGATGCGGATGAACAGACACATCTGACGACGATCGAAGGAGCGCCGCCGGATCTGGCGAATCTGCCGGATGTCTGCGCATTTGCCCCACGCTGCCCCTATGCAGATGAGGAGTGCAAAAATTCACCGCACCCGGAGCTCCGCCTGGCAGACGGGCATACGCATTTTGCCGCCTGTCATCGGAAGATCAGGAGGGAGGAAACATGAGTGAACAAAATATTCTCTTAAAAGTGGAAAATCTGAAGATGCATTTTCCGGCAGAAAGCACCTGGTTTGGAAAACCAACAAAATTTGTGAAAGCCGTAGACGGCATTGATTTCCAGATCGAGTCAGGAAAAACATTCGGGCTGGTGGGGGAGTCCGGCTGCGGGAAAACGACTGCCGGAAAGTGTGTACTTCGGATTTATGAGCCGACAGAAGGAAACATTTATTACCAGGGAACCGATATTTCTAAGATCACAGAGAGTCAGCTGAAGCCTTATAGACGGAGTATTCAGCTGATCTTTCAGGATCCGTATGGATCTTTGGACCCACGGCAGTCCGTTGGATCTATCGTAAGAGAAGCGGTTCTGGCTGACGGAAAAAAGAAAGCCGAAGCAGATGTGAAGGCGCGCATCGAGGAACTTTTAACGCTGGTCGAGCTGGATCCTTCTATGGCGGGCCGTTATCCTCATGAAATGAGCGGCGGGCAGCGTCAGCGGCTGGGAATAGCCAGAGCCCTGGCCTGTGAGCCAAAGCTGATCGTATGTGATGAGCCGGTGTCAGCTCTGGATGTTTCTATTCAGGCCCAGATCATCAATCTTTTTGAAAGCCTGCAGGAAAAGCTGGGGCTGACGTATCTGTTTATAGCCCATGATCTGGCGGTGGTGAGGCATATTGCAGATACGATCGCTGTCATGTACCTGGGGCATATTGTGGAAATGATGGATGCAGGAGAGCTTTATGCGAATCCATGCCATCCTTATACAAAGGCATTGCTTTCTGCCGTACCTGTTACGGATTATTATACAGAACAAAAGAGAAGCCGTATCGTATTGGAAGGGGAGGTTCCAAGCCCGATCCATGCGCCTTCCGGCTGTCCCTTCCATCCACGCTGCCGGCATGCTGCGGACTTGTGCAAAACACAGATGCCGCCTCTTGTGGATCAGGGAGGAGGCCATTTTGTGGCATGCCATAATTACTGATGACTGATAACATGGAAAATCATGCTTCGGTCAATTTGAAACAGCATTCTGGATTCATAGAAAGAAACAGAGCCGGCAAACTGTGATTTCTCACAGGTTTACCGGCTCTGTTATATCTTTGGCATTACGAAAAAGTGTACTTTTTCGTAATGCTCTATCTCACACAAATTCTCAATCATTCTATAATACTATCGGCAATTAGTCAATATAATTAACCACATTTTCGGGCTCCTGCCGTGCGATCGCAAAACGTATTGGCAGGCTCTGTATGGCGAAACAGATCAGCTTGATTGATATACGTGGAAATAATTTATGCGATCAGAAAAAGGTTTCCTATGATCTGAAAGGAATGAAGGGCATTAAAAAGCAAGATTTACGGAGACGTATGCAAACCAGCCAGGTCATCAGTATAGACTTATTTGATACGCTGGTGATGCGCAGGGTTTTGTTTCCGGCTGACGTGATCGAGCTGACAGGAAGACGGCTGATGCGGCAGGGGGTTGTGATCGATGATTTTCTGAAAAAACGTCTGGCCAGTGAAAAAGAGCTTGCAAGAACCGGCGCGCCTGTTTTGACAGAAATCTACTCTCATATGATGGAGTTATATGGAATTGCGGGGATAGACCCAGCCTGGCTGGCAGAACAGGAGTGGCAGACGGATCTGAGCCTGATTCTGCCGCGCGGCGAGATGTGCGGCCTGCTGGCAGAAATGCGGGAACAGGGGAAAGAAATCTATATTGTTTCAGATACCTACTACACGAAGGAACAGCTGGTAAAGCTGCTGGATCACTGTCAGGTAGATTCCTATACGGATATACTGGCGTCCTGCGATTATCAGACAAGCAAGAGCGGGCGGCTTTTTGAAAGGCTCCAAAAGAAGATCGGGGAAAAAAGCTGTATCCATATCGGGGATGATCTGGCGGCCGATATAGAAAATGCTCAGAAAAATGGTTTGGAAACCTGCCAGATACCGAGCGGTGCGGATTTATTTGAGGAGGCTGGCTGTCTGGGAATCAGAGACAGTATAGAAAGCCTGTCAGGCAGGATCAAGGCGGGGCTGTTCGTTTCCAGATTATTTAACAGCCCGTTCCAGTTCGAGGAGGACGGGTGCAAGATCAGCGCTGCAGATGCGTATGAAATTGGTTTCTTGTTTTTTGCACCAATGATCAGTGATTTTGTACTGTGGCTTGACAGGCAGATTCAAAAAAGACAGATCCGGAATGTCTGGTTTTGCGCAAGAGACGGATATCTGATCAAAAAACTGTATGATGAACTGCAGGGAAAGGACGCTTCTGTGTACTTTTTGACTTCAAGAACAGCAGCAGTTTCCGCCGGTATGGAAAGCGCTCAGGATATTTGTTATGTGGAAAAAATGAGATTTGGCGGTACGATTCAGGAACAGATGCAGGAACGGTTTGGGATTTCTATTTCCGGGGGAACAGGAGAGAGCCTGATGCCTTACGCGCAGGACATTTTGAAGGCAGCTTCTACTAACAAAAAGAATTATCAGAAATATATCAGCAGTCTGCAGACAGGAGCAGGGGAGACTGCGTTTTTTGATTTTGTATCAAAGGGAACTAGCCAGAAATATCTGCAGCGTCTTGTTAAAAACCATTTGAAAGGATTCTATTTTTTACAGATAGAAAAGGACTATACGACAGGGGAAGAGCTGGATATTTCTTCCTTTTACAGGACAAAAGACCTGGGAAGCGGAGGGCTTTTTGACAGCTACTACATATTAGAGACTATTCTGACTTCGCCCATGCCGTCTGTAAAAACATTTGATGAAGAGGGACGGCCCTGCTATGCAGAGGAAACAAGAAGCAAAAAGGATATCCGATGTATCCTGTCCGTTCAGAAAGGGATTGAGGATTATTTCAGGGTATATACGGAAATCTGCGCGCGAAATGGTCTGGGAGACAGTCAGGCAAATGATCCGAAAAATATTTTAGAGGCAGATCTGTGTGAGGATAAAAAGGCAGCAGAACAGATTTTATCGCTGATACATCATATTTTTATTTTGGATGAGGATTTTTTGAATTTAAAAGTGGAAGATCCTTTTTTTCACCGGGTAACGGACATGCTTGATCTGATATGAGGGCTGCAGTTCTAAAAATACGAAAAAAAGGCAGAATGGAGAGGAAAGAGAAAATGCAGTTTGAACTGATGGCATCCATGATGTGTGCCAATTACGGAAATCTGGAGAAGGAAGTAAAAGCGCTGGAGGAAGGCGGCATAGATTCTTTTCATATCGACATTATGGACGGGCGTTATGTTCCGAACTATGCGATGTCTCTGAATGACCTGATTTATATTGCAAAAACAGCTTCCAGACCGCTGGACGTGCATCTGATGATCGAGCACCCAAATAACCGGATCAACTTGTTTCTGAAAAATCTGCGCAAAGGCGATACGGTATATATTCATCCTGAAGCGGAGTATCATCCGTCCACAACCTTACAGAGCATTATCAATGCAGGAATGATCCCGGGAATTGCGATCAATCCTGGGACATCGGTGGAGACTGTCATGGAGATGCTCCGGATTGTCAAAAAAGTGCTTGTCATGTCGGTGAATCCTGGCAATGCAGGACAGATGTATCTTCCTTATGTCGGCAAAAAGCTTACGAAGCTTTTATCTATGAAAGAGGATATGGATTTTGAACTTTATTGGGACGGGGCGTGCAGCGCTGACAAGATCACGGAATTTGCGCCGAAAGGGGTGAAAGGCTTTGTTCTTGGGACAACACTTTTATTCGGAAAGAACAGGCCTTATAAAGAAACGCTTCAAAATATACGGGAATTAAAGTTTTAATTCCCGCAAAGCAGCGGCTGCAGCTCACATTGACTATGATCAGGAGTATAGATATATGAATATTGCATTGATCTTATCCGGCGGCACAGGTACAAGGCTTGGTTCGGAGATTCCGAAACAGTATATAAAAGTTTGCGGAAAACCGGTTATATCTTATTGCATAGAAATTCTGTCTGCCCACGAAGCGATTCACGCGGTCCATATTGTTGCGGAATCTGCCTGGCAGGAGCAGATAGAATTTTGGATGGAGTCAGATGGATTAAAACAGAAATTTCGTGGTTTTTCAGCGCCTGGCGCGACCAGGCAGCTCTCTATATGGAATGGGCTGCAGGATATAGGCCAATATGCCATTGCCTCGGACTGTGTACTGATACACGACGCTGCCAGACCAATGCTTTCAGAGAAGCTGATTACCGATTGCTTAGACAAAATCCAAGGGCATGATGGGGTGATTCCTGTGCTTCCGATGAAAGACACCGTGTATTCCAGTCTGGATGGAAGGACGATCACATCTTTGTTAGATAGAAGCAGTGTTTATGCGGGGCAGGCGCCGGAAGTTTTCCGATTGGGAAAATATTATGAGGCGAATCAAAGGCTGCTTCCAGAGAAGATATGGAAAATAAGCGGTTCTACAGAGCCGGCGGTAGCGGCAGGAATGGAGATAGCAATGATTCCTGGAGAGGAAAGGAATTTTAAGATTACTACAAAAGAGGATTTGGAGAGATTTTTAACTTTGAATGAAGCAAAATGATGTCTCGTCAGCTTGCTGCGGGGGACTTGACTTTTTTATTTGACTCAGCGGGACTCTACCACCGGTAGGGTGACTTTTTCCAAAGTTTATGTCATAATAAAGCTATGGAAGGAGGAGAGAGTTATGATCGATGTCCAAAAAGTCGGAGCATTTATCTCAGAATGCCGGAAGGAAAATGAGTGGACACAGAAGCAGCTTGGTGAAAAGCTTGGGGTCACCGACCGGGCGGTGTCAAAATGGGAGACCGGAAGATCGCTGCCGGATATCAGCCTGATTGAACCATTATGCGGCCTGTTTGGGATCAGTGTCAGCGAAATTCTGGCCGGAAAGAAGATGGAAGCAGAAGAGTATCAAAAGGAAACGGATGAACTGCTGATCCGGACGATCGATGAACATCAATTGATCGGATTCCAGATCGTGATACATCTTCTGACGGTTATCGCGATCCTTATATTTTTCATTCCATTTTTTATCAAGCCGGAAGGCCAGTGGCTCCCCGGATTTGACGGGGCAAATATCCTCTGCTGGATGATGGCCGGTATTTTGGCCGGTATTATCTGGTATCTGGATGAAAAGCTTCCGGCCAGGAAATACCGTTATTCCAATCCCTGGATAGAAGGCCTGGCAGGAATCGGTCTTTTTGGAGCCATGATGTTTATCACTTTTTATAACGCGGGCGGGATGAAGGCTCTGGAAAATGAAGCGTTAGAAAGCAAAATCAGAGTTGCGGCCATATGTGCCGCATCGGGAATATATGTAGTTGGAATCAGGGCATTTGCGGCCCATAAGAGAAAAAAGGAGTGGGAGCAGGAAACGATAGATAGAAAGACTGCTGTAAAATAAGCATCCGTGCTGCTGACGGAAGCAGAAAGGGTTGTCAGGACAGGATAGATTTACACGATATATTGTGTGAAGATTTCCTGCCCAGACAGCCTTTTTTATTCCCGCGCAGCAGCGAGACAAGTAGGACGTACCTTATCGGACGAAGTCACTACCTCCAGTATTATAGATACATAGATGGATTTTTACCCTGTATAGTTACGGTATAGTGGGCTGTGTCTTCTATATTGTTTTTCTATAGCCTCACGATAACACTCATTTTGAATAAATAGCATCATTCCTGGAAAGCAAATATACACAATACTGATTCATACTTATTCCCTCTCTTTTGGAATGTTCTGCCAATAGCCTGTGCAAACTTCGAGGTATCCTTAATTTAAATTGTCCTGAATAATCATCTAAATTGTCTGGATCATAAATTTCTATTCCTTCTTCAAGTGCAGCTTCAAGCCATGCTCGTTTTGCGTCTAGCGCACTTAACACCGCAGATTCCACTGTTTCACCACAAGTAATACATCCCGGAAGATCCGGATAAGAAACCACAAAGCCACCCTCATCTTTGTCTTCTACAATCTCTATACGATAAGACATTTCCATATAATCAGCTAAGGTTTTCATCATTTATCGCCTCACTCTCTACAATTTGTTTAACCATCTCCACATATACTTTCTTAATTGGCTCATGCTTTGGAATAGTAATAGGCCGACATCCTGATTTTCTAAATGTACAATGGCTGCTTCCACTTTTCGGAGTCTTCATCTCATAACCATAACTTTCCAATACCTTACATAATTCATCGAATCTAATATCTTTTTGCAAAGCACAAATACGTGTTAATAGTTTATCCCATTTTGACATCTTGAATACCTCCTATTCTATATTATAGGTGGTGTCATATTAGGTGTCAACAAATTTAATATAACTATTTTCTGACCTGCAAATATAACTATCCATATTTTCAGCATATTTGTCTCTGGATTTGTTTATGTACCTCTAACACTCGTGTTATCTTCGTCAATCCCGCAGGGACAAGAATGAGGGGATGCCCTTTGGGTATACTTACATGGATATTTGACTTCACATAGGAAATAGACAGGATTTCTATATTTATTACACTGGTTTCTTTTTCAAACCCCTGTTAC
>OFFP01001155.1_pt1 | contig 19025 bp, 25 predicted proteins | sample 1521431 | NCBI WGS metagenome assembly OFFP01 (sample SAMEA3504104, study PRJEB24116) | mouse gut metagenome | biome: mouse gut; feature: mouse-associated habitat; material: faeces | place: Denmark | collected 2011
ACAGCGGATAGCGCAGCCCGTGGTCCGGCAGGCGTTCCTTCACCGCCGACATGGCGGAGTAAGATGTAAACAGCGCCAAGGCATGACCTTGGGCCGCATCCAGCAGGGCGGCGATCTCCTTCGCCAATTCATCATAATAGGCGGCAGCTTTCTGCCTGGGCGGAAACTGAGGTAAGTACAGCAGACAACCAACAGGCCCTCCACTACTGCGTCAATATGACGGAACTCCATATAGGCGTCCTCTGTTCGATGGTAGTTCCCCCATCCAGCTAATTTCTGGTTGATCTTTTCAATCAAGTTTCGCTGTGTTCCTGAAAAATTCAAAATCAGGCTTTCCAGCTCCTGTTCCATTTTTCGGATGGAGCTGTCCGCTGGCGTGACAGAGAGAACGCCGTCCCTGCGCTGGTAGTGCCTGCCAAGATAATTGAAGCCGTCATGGACATTGACGATAAATGACTTATCCGGGTGCATCCGCAGACCGCGCTGGGACAGGAACTCGGCAACGATCTGCATCACCTTTTCAGCTTGTATCCGGCTCCGTGCTGTGACGGCCATATCGTCCGCAAATCGAATCAGGTTTCCATTCAAGTAATCCACACTGCCAGAAGGATACAGTTGGTCATATATATATGTCTGTAAGCCGTCCAGCATCATATTCCCAAGAATCGGGGACAGGCTTGAGGCCATAGACATTCCCTTATCCGAGGGGAATAATTCTCCGTTTCGCAGCACTCCGGCTTTCAGAAATTTTCGCAGCATGGTATAATCCATTGGGATATTTGCAAGCAGCCAGTCGTGGACCACCGTATCATAAAAGGCTTGCACGTCAATCAATGCCAGACACTCTGGCGCGTTTTCGCCGCTTAGATCGCGGCTGAGATATGCGTGGGCATCCAATGCCGAGCGGCCTTTCCGCGCAAAAAAGGACTTGCGATCCGCCGTAGATTCTGCCACAGGGTCCAACGCATAAGAGTGCAAAATCTGCATGGCCTTATCCCGCACGGCTGGAATCAGGTTGGTCCGCAGTTTCCCGTTTTCCTCCAGAGCCCGGTGCAGATATGGAAGGGGACGATAGCCCCTGGAAACGAGCGATAGTACAGCTTTGGCTTTCTGTGCGTCTGTGGTCCACTTCACGCCGTCAACCCCTGCTGTTGTATTTGCGTTGGCAGCAGCCCGAACGGCCAGCGCCCGTGCCGCCCAAGAGTTGACGAGATGCTGCTGGAGCATGCTTACTGCATCCCATTCCCGATTGTAGGTAGCATAGGCCAAATCCTGCTGCATGGACAACAGAGTTTCCTCCAGGCGGGGCCAGTCGATGGCCCGCCAGATCGCGGACATATCTGCATCGGCTATCTCTCACTTAGGCTTTACCGGACAAAACAGCATGGAAATCGGGCAGTGATCAGAACCTTGCGTGTCTCTATGAAATTTGATGCTTTGAACAAAAGATAACAGCTCCCCGGATACCAGAAAGTAATCCAAACGAGATCCTCTGTTCTCGGCGCGGTCATTGTTTTTTGGCCCCCACCAGGTATAGGCACCTTCCTTGCGGGGGTGGAGCGCACGGAACGCATCGACAAAGCCAACAGCAAGAAGTTTTTCAAATCCGTCCCGTACTTCTGACTGAAAAAAGGGGTTGTCCGGTTCATTTTTTCCATTGTCTGGATAGCTGTCAATATAAGCGCGGGTGGCATTGAAATCCCCGCATAAAACAACAGGCTTTACTTGTTGCAATCGGCTTAGATAGCTCCGGAAAGCGGCTTCCCATTCCAGACGGTAATCAGGCCGTTCAGGGGAAGAATATGGATTGAGGCTTGGCACATAAGCGTTAACAATATAAAAATCCTTATATTCCAGAGCAATAACACGGCCCTCGCGATCAAGCTCCTCCACGCCTATCCCGTAGGTATCAGATAGCGGCTCCTTTTCTTTGCGTGTCAATATCAACGTACCTGCGTAGCCGGGGCGCTCTGCATGGTTCCAGTACTGATGATACCCTGGTGTATTCATCTTAAATTTTGGACTAGTTTTTGTTTCTTGACAGCACATGATGTCAGGCTTTTCGCCAGCTAAAAATTTTAAGAATCCTTTTTGTCGGCAAGCCGCAATCCCGTTTACATTCCAACTTATGATTTTGATCGGAAATACCTCCTTCTGCCCGCCCTAATGCGTCAACTCTACTGGATTGCCTCAATTTCTGCAAGCAAATATGCCTTTGAGATGACAGCACCAGCTATGTATAAAAAGGCTTGTACCGGGGCGGCTGATCTGCCTCGGCACAAGCCTTTTTAGCGGAAATATTGCCGCTGCCTGGTCTTTCTGCTTTTACAATGCGGAAGATAGTTGTTTCGGTCTTATTCCAGGTGTTCTATCATTACTTTCACATGATAAATGAAATTCTTTCTTTGACTGGCATTGGCTTATGTCGATCTTCCTCTGGGGCAATCAGATCGGCATCTTCTGGTGGTATTTCCCGAATCTGCCGCCCGCACTTGATGCAGAAATTAGAGCGCTTAGATGGAATCGCATTTCCGCAGTAGGGACAATACTCTATCATGGGATGTTCACCTTTCTTTCATATAGTTGAAGTGATTTCTCCATCTATTTCTCATACACAAGATGCTCAATCGCCCGCGATGCAGGATCAAGCACTATGATCTCCCGGCCTAGTTTCCGGGCATAATTGACTGTGGCCCCTGTTCCAGAGCGCAGTGCTCCATTATAAACAGCCAGCAGAATAGAAGAGTGGTCCACAAGAAAATGGTTGCGTTTCAACATACACCCCGAAGTGTATTCCCGGCCCACATAAACCACCTCTCTGGCCTGCTCAAGAATGTCATGGTACTGTCTTTGCGCTGCGGTTGCCCACTTTGTTTCCTGCCCTTCACAGGGGAGAATACAGTGAAGTCCTATTGTGGGGTATTTCTTTTGTAAGTCGAGAACAATTTTCGCACTCCATAGGTCCACACCCAGGGCCATGCCCGATAGGAAATCTGTTACGCCCCGGTCTGCCAGTGTCATGATCTGCGTGGCTAGAGCCTCCTTCAGCAGCACACAGTCACGGGCAGTTTCATCATATTTCCATGGAAAACTTTTTGGCCTATGTCCAGTAAATGCACAGGAATTTTGATTCATAGTCATAGTCGTAATCCCGTCCAATTCTCAGTTAATTCTCCATATCAGGCAGCGGGGCAATTTCCCCCTTTAACTCAAAAATAAGCTCCATCGAAAAGTCGCGCAGTAATGTGACATTACTCAGAATGAGAAAATTGATTGGTATGCCGTATCTCTTAAATACACGATTATTTTCTAATTTGCGGATAGCTTGCTGATATATTTCATGCTGATACTTTTTAACTTCATCTTGCAACTCCTCCCATGAATTGAACTGATAACGAGGAAGGCAAACAGTCATACGAATACGGTCAAATGTATCTTCATTTTCATTCTCAGGAACACGCTCATATATAGGCGAAGTTATGTTCTGTACTAATCGGTCAACGGGGGATTGAGCTTGTGGAACACCATGTACCAACTGTGTTTTTAGAAAGATTCTAATGCACTCTTTCAACGTCATTCCGACTTCAAACTGTGAAACAGATTTGCGCCAGACGATCATGTTGATGCAGGTTTCATTTTCAGCATTGAAAAGATCAAACTTAATTCGTTTTTCATACGGAAACAGTTGTGATTTTTTATCAAGGGAATAAATTTCATTTTCATTGAAATAATAAGTATCCCCTGCGCGTTGACAAATAGGCTTATTGATTACACCATGTTCTATCAAGAAGTCCCTTGTTATAGAAACTAATTCTGGCTCAGGAATGCTTTGCAGGTATTCTCCCATTTCTGGAAGTAGGTACGTTTCTACATTATCCTCCAATTCCCTAAGAGGGCGGAATTTGCTAACCCCGTGCTCCCATATTCCTGCTTCAATAAAGGAGGGGGTCCATAGCAGCTCATCTGCTAATTTGCTACCCTTTGGATGAGTTATCCACAACGTACCATCCCTAAATTCTTCCACTGATAACAAACGATATGACAAAGATAAACATTGTTTTCTCAAAAAAGAAATTATAAATATGAAAAAGAAAGTTAAAATTTCTAAAACAGGCGCAAAATTATTTTGGTGAGATATATGCAGTCTTTTGGAATTAAACTTAAACGACTCCGTGAGGAAAAAGAATTGACGCAGAAAGAATTAGGGGCACTTCTTGGACTTACACGTGCAACGATTTCTTCTTATGAAAGATGCGCCCTTTATCCATCTGTGGAAGCACTCATCAGTATATGCCGGTTTTTTAATGTAACCGCTGATTATATGCTTGGTTTAGCAGATACTAATACTTTTGATACAAGTTACCTAACGGATCAGCAAGAATTGATTATAAGGGCTATACTGGATGAATTTCGTGAGAAGAATTGTAAAACCTGATATGGCCATAAATTTTCATGTGGTTTGTTATAACTACAGTGTCATTATGCGAACACTATTATTAAGCCTATTATATAGTCATAATATGGAGAAAGCAAGTTAATTATTTTGTGTTTGCGGTGTAGAAATGATAAAATACGACAGGCTATGGAAAACCATGAAAAAAAGAGGCATTTCCCAATACGCCTTATATACAACTTATAATATCAATCGCTCACAACTTAATCGCTTGCGGCATAATGAAAATGTGCAAGTTAATACGATTGATAAGTTATGTAATATTTTACATTGTCGAGTGGAGGATATAATGGAGCACATTGATGACGATAATGTGTTTTGACTGAATTTAGGATATTGTGTTAAAGCAGTTTGTGCGGAATTTTTTAACAAAGCAGATTTTGAGTTTGACGAATAAATCTCATTGTGGCTATTGATTTCTGATACAAAAAACCTCCCATGCCGGACGGCATGGGAGGTTTTTCAGTCACTGCGCCGGCTTTTGTTCTCTATTCAGGTCCCGCTCCTGGTGCTTCATCGTACTTGGCCAAAAGATTTAATCCGATGCTAAAACTCATAATAAAGGAAATAATACCGTCTGTCAAGGAATACAACGGATAAAATACTGCGTTTTGGAGGTGTATGCGATATAAAATAAGAATAAAAGGGGGCGTGCGTGATGTACGAAGAATTTACCCAGGACCGTATTGCACAACTCAGGATACAACGGAAAGTATCTGCCCGCGATATGTCTTTATCATTGGGGCAAAATAACAGCTACATCAACCAGATCGAAAACAAGAAAGCATTGCCCTCACTGCAGGGACTGTTCTATATTTGCGAGTATTTCGGCATCACACCGCATCAGTTTTTTGATGAGGAGTCCGCGCATCCCGCGCAGTTGGCAGAGCTGATGGAAGACCTAAAAAAAGTGGATTCCGCAACATTGGAGCATATCTCCGCCTTGGTAAAAACAATTATTTCCAAGTGATCATTGTCTGTGCTGTTTTGTCCTTTGTTTCCTATGCCGCTTCTCCGCGATAGAGGTCGTGATTGACCTGGGCGGCGTAGTGATTTTCTATAGTCGCCGGGGCGTTGTACAGCACCGTCAGCAGGTACTGTTTCATATTCCGCACTTGGGTGGTGTTCACTCGTGTCAGATTTTCGCCAAAATAAATCGTATCCCAAACGGCCCCAATCCGCTCCCCAATTGGAGGTAATCATGGAGCCTGGAGGACAGAGCAACTACCACCCCAAACGCCCAGTTCAATACACGGACATCATCGCGTATGTCGAGGACAAGTACGGAGCAAAAATCCGTGGAGAATATATCGCCTGCGTAAAGCGTATGTGTGGGCTGGAGGTTGCCGAAAGCAATAATAAATCCAAGAACGGGAACCCTCGGAAGAAGCCCTATTGTCCCGCCAATAAAGTGGCGTATATCAAGGAGGCGCTGGAACACTTCGGCATTCTGCCAGCAGAAACGCAAAATGCGGATGGCCCAGACTGAGTATAGTCTGGACCATCCGCATTCGTATATTTTCCTCAATCCTCAAACAGCTTCACCACCGGAACCTCCGGCTAAATCCCTTGCCATATCTGACAAAATCTTATAAAATCTGATTGAGAGGGAGTGACCTATGATAGATTTTACTGACGTTCGCCGCGAGAACGCGCCGACAGTTCTGTTCTTCGCCCGGCAGCTAAGAATGTCTTTGGAACACGCTCTGCAAGAATGTCAAATCACGGGCTGGCAAATTATGTCTCTCCGGGATGTTCAGCCGCACCTGCCGGAGGGATATATAATTCCGGAGGTACGGCTATATCCCGGAGCGCCACGTGTGGAGAAGCACGTTCTGGCGTTTGTTTCCTACTATAATGAGCGCGATATGGCACGGAAGCTGGAACAGCTCCAGAGTGACCCAGATATAATCTCCTGGCAGAACAATGGGGCCGCCCGCTTATACCGAGCCTGCCAGAGGGATGACCGGTGGGTGAAGGACCCTCCACCCTTCTATCCGTTCGCCGCTCCCGTGCTTGAAGAAGATAAGGCTCAAATCCCCGGCGTGAAGCGCGGCAATGAAGTTTCCTTCCTGATTCTGCCGAAGCAGGATGCTGCTGCCTTGGAGCATTATCTGGAGAGCCAGAATGCGACAGGATGGCAAATGACGCAGGACACGGAGACGGTCTTGGAGCTGCTTCCCCGCGCTCCGGGAGGTGGGGAAACTGTATTTGTCTCCTACTTCGACCCAGAGGATTTGCGCCGCAAGCTGGATGAAATCCTATCCAGCGAGGAAGTCATCGCGTGGCGGCAGAACAACGCTGCACATACCGCCGCATTGCAGGCGTATGCGCAGAAATGGACTGACGACCCGCCGCCGTTTCCCAAGATTAAACAAAAAGAACAGCCTGACCGGTAATGAACGCCGTCAGGCTGTTCTTTTTGCATCCAGGGGGATGCTGTTTTTACATATAGCAGCCATTAAGGCTGATTTCTGCCGCCCAGCGCGGCCATCGAAGGAGGTACGGAACCCATGCAAAACAAAACCCTTCACCTGCGTTACATTGGTACAGACAGTTGGAGCCGCTATGTCTACGAGGACGAGAACGGGAATCTCTGGAAACTGCTGGACTGCTGTTCTCCCAGGGAGGTCTGCGAACAGAGGGGGGATACCCCGCATTCCGCCTGCAACAACGCTTTCGACGGAGAACCGGACTGGCCCATGCAGGCAGACATCAAACCAGTATTTCAGTAAGGAGGATATGATTATGAATGAGTATGCAGAGTTACGCCAGCGGCAGCAGGCGGAGTTTAACGCGCTCCCCCTCGGCTTCGCGTTCAGCCGGAAACAGTTCGATGAGATGATGGAAGGCTGGGGCCTTGACACGGAGAAGGACCTCGACAAGATACTCCGCGTTCCCGGTGGCGGTTATGTCCAGAAAAAGGATGCCGGCCTGCTCAGTCAAACAGCAGAACGCCATGACGCCGAGATGACGGCGGCTATTGCGGGGGACGCGACCGGGGAGGGCTTTATTTATCAGATGTTCCTGTACGAGTTGGACAACCACGAGTATGGCTACACCAGAGACACAGAGGACACTCTGGAAGCACTCGGCTACACGGCAAAAGAAGTCCTCGGGGACCCCCGGCTCAAACGCGGCCTTGAAAAGGCTGTCGCGGAAATTTGCAATAGGGAGGGATAGTCGTGTCCTGTATGGTAATGAGCCCGGAGCCGCTGGCCGCGTTGGCGAACGCTGTTGAAATCCGGCTCAACTGCGGCTACAGCTATTGGGGCTTCGAGGCCCCGGACAGTCTCTACATCGGACTGCACGACTGCAAAACCTCCTGCACCTATTTCGCGGAGAGCATCTATCGCAAGCTCTACGCGGTCAATATCCGCGCCTACAATGGGCGCTATGCGAGCCGCGAGGGTCCTGCCGATGAGGAAGCTCCGGACATTGATGTGAGCAAGTACAACGTCCACCAGCCGCCGGAGTACCGGGAGCATGGTTTTGCTGTCCGTCCGTGGCACTATCACCTCGCCAAACTTCTGGACTTCTGGCTCTACCAGACGGCGGAGGACGCGACATACAAAGACCCCCTCCGGCTGGCTATGGCAGAGTTCCGGGACAATCTCTATGGCTTTATCGTGACAAACAGCCCGGAGTATGTTGATACGCGCTGGGGCGAACTCCCGCAGCAGTGATATCTGCTCCCCAAGGGTCTGCCCTTTGTGGGCAGGCCCTTGGGGCAGAGCGGCATCCGGGGGATGCTCGGATACACGATGATACATATATACGAAAGGAGCATTGCCATGAGCAGAATTACAGTACGATGGAACGGCCTGGATGGACTTATCAACGACAAGCCGTTTCTTCCCTCGTGCAGCCCGGAGCAGCAGGCCACGGTCCTGATGGAGCTGGCAGAGCAGGACGGGGAGCGCCTGGGGAGCAGTGAGCGCAGACTGATTCTGGAGTACGCGCGGGCGGTCCGGGATTATCGTAAGGTCAGGGATTTGGTGGACGAACTCAGTGACGCATCGTTTGAGCTGCGCCACGGCCATGTTGACCCCATGATGGAGGGGTATATCGAGTGGGAAATCGCAACTGCTGGAATAGCGGGGGTTGTCACAGCCTCCGCTGTATAGCACACAAGCCATTGAAACCATTGCAGGTATTGGTAATCCCCAATGCCGCTATATAAAAAACCATTGATACCATTGGAACCATTGATTTGCCTATGTTTATAAAAGGTATTGATAGTATTGGTAAGTATTGATAGGTATTGATTATGAATACAGTAGCGTCTCACAGGGGTTGGTGAAACCTCCCAAACCACCCTGTGAGACGTTCTGATGTTCAATACAGTTTTGTCTCATAGAGGTCGGGTTGCAATGGTTCCAATGGTATCAATACCTTTTAGCATATAGAGGCAGGATTCCCTCCAATGGCACCAATGGTTCCAATGGTTTCAATACATATACAAAAAGGAGGTTCAAAATGGGATACTTTTCCGAACTGCATCAGGAAACCCCGTATCAGGGCGAACCCGAGCCGGATACCCTGCCTGCTCCCGAGCCTGCCGGCGAAGAGCCGCAGCAGGAACCGGCTCCGGTAGACCCCGCACCCCTTGACGATACTGCCGCCCGGCAGGCCCATGAGGCCGCCGAGGCCCAGCGCAAGCGCGAATGGGACGCTGCCCAGGAGAAGAAGCGCGCCGAAGAACAGGAGCAGCTGCAGCGCATCGCCAGTATGAACGAGGACGCGCTGCGGCTGGCATCTGTGCGGCGCATCAGTATTGCCACCGACCAGATGACCAACCGCTCCATGAAAGACAGCGTTGCGGCGCATATCCAATCCATCTGCGAACACGACCTGGACTTTGCCCGCCTGACCATGCACCCGCGCAAATCCATGCTGCACTGTATCCAGTACATCTTCCGGCAGGCGCAGGACTATCTTAGAAAAGAACTGGAGACGGGCGGCATCAAGACCTCCGGCGTATACGGCGGCGATGTGCCGGATGGCCTGTGCCACCAGTGGGCCGAGGACTACTTCCGCGACCCCGATGCCAAGGAGGACCAGGAGCCGGAAAGCAAGTTTGTCCCCCGCCCCTACGTCAAGCCCTACACGCCTAAACCTTCGGAACCTAAGCCCGCCCCGAAGCCCAAGGGATATGTGGATGGACAAATCAGTCTGCTGGGGGAGGCGAGTTGATGCTGCTGAACAAGAAGTCTCTCCGGCAGTACGCCGACCCTGGCTGGGCTATCCCCGCCGGTCACGGCCTGCTCCGCGCGGAACAGGTCCGCTACATCGTCCGCACGGCGGTCAGAATCATTGACCACCACCGCATCCTGCTCCTGTATGTGTACGACCGGGAGCAGGCTCTCCAGGGCGTCTCCGTCCCACGCTGGACCATGTTCCAGCAGGGCCGGGACGACTATATCACGCTGGAGCGGTTGGGTGAGCATACCAAATGGCGCACGGCCTGTTTCGACAGTCTGGGCCGCAACTATTGCCTTACCGGGAAATGCGCCTTTTACAGTCAGCAGGACGAGGCCCGCGTCAGCAGATACTTCCGCAGCAGCGCTCCCGGCTTTTCGCCGCTTGTCAGGGCGCAGTCCGAGATTATGGGCGCACGGCTGCAGGACCGCCTGCGCCAGCGCGACCGGAAAATCCTGAAGCGCATGAAGACTATCCGGGCTCTCCCCCGTGGCCTGAATACATGGATACGCCGGTCCGTCATGCCGGCGTACTTTTTTTATGATTACAAGCGCAACCAGAAATCTGTCACAGGGACCTGCTCCAGCTGCGGCAGCTCCATCACGCTGGCCGGTGTAAAGTACAACGGGAGGGCGGTCTGCCCCCATTGCGGCCGCGAGCTGGTCACGAAGTCCAGGGGCCGCTGTAAGCGCATCTATGACCGGGATACCTGCCAGGTGGTCCAGCGTGTCAGCGATAACGAGGTCGTTATCCGCATCATCAAGGTCTGGTACAGCTATGACAATGATGAGCCCGAAACAGACATCTACGAGAACGCCCGCATTTTCGTCCGACTGGACGAATCCGGAAACGTCTGTCAGGACAACTACTATTACCGCGACGGTGCATATGAGCTGACGCCGTGGAAGCAGGGGGAGCGGCCGGTATTCTACACCTGCAGTAACAATTTTGGGGCGAGCGTCTACGGGCATGTATATCCGGGCAATCTCCCGCAGGCTCTCACCAGAACCCCGTGGCAGTACTGCCCCGTTGAACTCTTTTACGAGCATTTTCGCGAGCCGATGCAGCTTGCCCCGTTCCTCAGCGCCCACATGCAGCACCCCCGACTTGAGCATCTGGTCAAGACCGGCTTCTTCGACCTGGCTGCCGGGCTGGCCTATGGGTACTGCAACAGCAACACCCTGGATGAGACGCAGAAGCGGACGCATCGCATTTTGCAGGTCGCGCCGGAGGACATACCCTTCCTCCGGGAGATGCAAGTCTCTCCGTCCATGCTTCAGGATTTCCAGGTATATAGCCAGTTGAAACCGAAAGGGCGGCAGAAGTTGTTGCAGTGGACCAAGACGCACGATGTTAAGCATAACGTTGACAAAATCCTGCCGCACCTGACTGTCCACAAGTTTCTCCGCTACATGGATAGCCAGTATTCGTTCCTGCAATTCCGGAAGACTCAATACGGCGGTATGCGCTATGACGATATGCAGGCCCTTGTCACCGAGTACCGGGACTACCTTAATATGTGCGCACAGGAGCATTATGACCTGAAGAATAGCTTTGTACTATTTCCCAAGGACCTGCAGAAGGCCCACGACGCGGTTGCCGGACGCATCAAGCACAGGGTTGACGCCAAGGCGCGTCGGAAGTTTATATCCATGTATAAGCGCATCGGGGATAGCCTGGCCTTTGAGTCTCAGGGTATGACTATCCTTTGCCCGGCAGCGCCCAGGGACATTATCTCAGAGGGGCAGGCGCTGCATCACTGCGTTGGCGGTTATGTTAAGTACGTTGCTGACGGGCAATGCCTGATACTGTTCCTACGCCGCTGCGAGGACATTGCCAAGCCGTTTTACACGATTGAGCTTCGGGACCGGGAGGTCGTCCAGCTCAGAGGGGCGAACAATATGAAGGCTACGCCGGAGGTACAGGCGTTCGTAGACCGCTGGACGCGGGAGGTACTGTCAGGAGTGAACGTGGCGGCATAAATGCGGAGCCGGGAGAAACGGAAGCCGAGAGCGTAGGTTTTCCTCTGCGCTCCCGGCTTCCGCTCTGTTTTAAGGGTCACTCTGCCCACTCGTCCCAGTCATCTACATCAGGATAATCCCAGTCATCTTTCTGCCAGCGGTCCCCTGACCGCCGGCTCTGCGCCGCTGCGAGGATATTGCCACATCGGTTTATGCGATTGAGCGGCGGGACTGGGAGACGGGTCTTGCGCCAGCGAACCGAGAGAGCCTGCCTTATCAGACTCTCCCGGCTCCGATTTTTTTCTGAACATGATAGTTCAGTGGGGATAACGTATCGGGTCAGCCTTCGACCCAGTACGACTCTCTCGAGTACAGCTTATCCGGATGGAGGATGACCGCGTTGAACAGATGGAAGAATGCAAAGACATCCTTCTTCCGAATCTTTGCTTTGTACGCTTTGCCGGTACAGGTGCCAAAGGGCCGAGCGAACGAGCCATAAGGCCGCACGATATTACCCGAATCCAACGTCCACGAAGGCGAAGCAATAAGTAATTTGTTGTATGGGTTTACTCCGCGATATACGGTCATCTCATCCGGGAGGGCCTGGAACAACGCATAGTCCTCTTCATCCATAAGGATTCGCGGATTGCAGGCTCTGACCATTTGCAGGAGTTCTTTCTTCGGCAAGGAGGATGTGCCGGCGGCATACACGCCCGTTTGCCAAACATACCGAAAGACCGCAGACATATCGTCAACGGACATCCACTCGACAAGCAGGCTCAACATCAAAAACAGATAGTCAATGCTGAAGAGTTTAAAGACTTCGAGTGGTGAAGTGGCTTTGAGAATCCGCTCACGCTTTTTGTCTTTCTCAGCCCGCAAGTCTTCCGGATTGGCAACAAGGTCCCTCAAATTGTTCTCGGGTTTGCCCACCGTAAATCTGCATGAGAAGAACGGGTGCATAATTCTGGTAATATCCTTTTTACTGGGTTCCAAGTCCATATCTAAAAATCGAAGTGCACGGGTGATGATTTCCTCCATATTTGTTGTTCTGGAGGTGGTAGGGATTGCAATAGTAGTCATTGGTTGACTCCTTTTCTTTGAATTTTAATTTGATTGGAACCTGACGCTCTGTGGCTGTCAGACTCATGGTTCATTCCACACGCTCCCGGCGGGTCGGTGGCAGCGCAGGATTTGAGATAGAGCATAAGAGATAACCGCCTTTCTGTAAGCTAGATGGGCGGAGAGACAGTGGTGCTGCTTTCGCCCACCCCCTCGCCGTCTCCGTCATCGTGTCTCTCGCCCGCCCTCGGCGGGCAGTCCTCCCGATACAGCAGCAGTGCGGTGGCCGTCCTCGCACCCCCGTCAGCCATCGTCCTCCCCCACGTCTGTCCCCCAGAGAGACAAGAGTAGTCGCAGGTGTATGCCTTGGTTCGGGAGCCAGATGTATACGGGCGTTCATAAGCACCCGCTTTGCGGGTGCTTATCCTTCTCCCATCTCTCTCATTAATTAGTCCTGCGCTGCCCCAGCGCAAGACCGGTGATTGAGCTTAACTTAATTGTTAAATGATAGTCCGATGGAAGAAGGATTTAGAATAGAATAAGAAAATGGAATTTACACAATTGTATATTGTTTTATCGCACTTTTGTCAGATATATCAATATAAAATTATATGGTTGTCCATGACTTAACAGGCCGTGGCAAAAAATCTTGAAAAAATTTCTCCCGTATGATAAGCTTTATTTGCTGACGGATACTTGCGCATTTTGTCACAAAACGGAGGATATGCGATGGAAACACCGGAACGGAAACCTATCCAGCACTTTTGGAAATTGAATATCAAGAGTTTCGCAAAAATCTGGTATGCCCAAAAGGTGGTCAAAGACCGCAGTACCAAGCTGGAACGGTTGGAGATAGAAACATCTGAATTTAAGCAAATCAACGTCCTGGCGTACATCCTCCAGAGTATTCGCCCCGGCGATAACACCTTTATCCTCACATATCAGAAAATCGCCAAGGATACGGGTGTTTCCAAGGATACCGTCCTCCGCATCATGCGGAGACTGGGGGAGAAGGATTTCGTCCGGAAGGTCCAGAACGGGGTCTATGTCGTTAATCCTTATATGTTGGTCTGGGGGCCGGACAGCAAACGCGACAAGATATTCCATACTGTTTACAAAGACGCTGCGAGATTGGGTGAGCCGAGCAGGCAGGACGACCCCGAAGCGCCTTATTCCCCCGATGAGCTGCTGCACAATGCTTATGACGATTGACACGTACACGTACCTGAAAAAGTTGAAGAACCGGCAGGGGACAGCATCCCTTACCGGTTCTTTTCATCTTATCAGGCTCTCCTGGCTTTGGAGGCCCGATAATGCTGGCAGGGCCAGCATTAAGAATTTATGAAGATAAAAACAAAATTGGAGGATAAATCTTATGTTGAATCACATCACCATCATGGGCCGTCTGGTTGCTGACCCCGAGCTGAGAACCACCCAGAACGGCATCCCTGTAACCTCTTTCCGCATCGCTGTTGAGCGCAACTACGCCGGCCAGGACGGCGAGCGCGAGACGGACTTCTTCGACGTCACCGCTTGGCGCGGGACGGCAGAAATCGTCTGCGAGTATTTCGCCAAGGGCCGCATGATTGCCATTGACGGCCGCCTGGAGACGCAGGCGTGGACCGACCGGGATGGGAACAACCGCGTGACTGTTGGCATCGTTGCGGAGAGCGTCTACTTTGCCGACAGTAAGCGGGAGGACAGCAAGCCCAAAGGCAAGGGCGGCAGCGCCAGGGGCCGGGGCCGTAAGGCAGCGTGAATCAATGGGCGGGGCTTCGGCCTCGCCTATTATTTTTTTATTGCGGCGGAGCGCCGCTGAATTACATATGAGCAGCCCTTCCCCTGTGTTTGTGCGCGGTGGCTGCAATCTACTAATCGCCCGTGCCGAACGGCGGGCCCAAAAATAAGGAGGTATCTCAATGAGCCTGACTATCCGAACCCTGACCCCCGCAGAACGCAAATACACCTATGCCCAGAGCCGGCAGCTCATCGGTCAGAGCGGGAGCATCGGCCACCTGCGAGCCGACTTCGGTGACGGCGAGCAGTTCCATTTGACCTGGTGGCCGTACCAGGAGGACCGCAACACACCGGAGTTCAAAGCCGAGTTTGGTGAGGTAATCAACGCCCTGCGGTTCGACCAGGACGGCCACGGCATCCTTGCCTCGCGGAGAAGGATGACCGCGTACTGCGACAAGCATCCGGAGAGCCGCTACGGTCCCGACAGCAGTGACTACGGCGTCCGGGTAGACACGGAGCAGTACGCCTACCTGCTGCGGCTCAACCCCACCCCCGGCGTGTATAACCTGTATGCCTACTGCTATGTCAAGCAGTCCCTCGACCGCCACCTCAAGAATACGGCGCAGGGCATCCGGTTCATCACGCCGGAGTATCGGGAGTTGTTTAAGATTCCGGACGGCGACAAAATCCGCATCAGGACATCCGACGGCAAGGCCCATGACCGCACCTGCCGTTACATCGACGAGACGCACCTGGAGGTCGAATACGCCACCACCTCCGAGCTGTTCCACATCTGCCAGTTTGCCGAGCTGACCCAGCGGGCTGGGAGTACGGTCATCCCCCTGCGCTCCAGCCTGCCGGAGAAGTGCTTCGCCGCCCTGGAGGCCACCGGGGAGGCCATCATCATCCACCGGGGCGTCAAGGGCTATACGCCCACGGAACAGCGCCCGAAGGGCGTCAGCGGACAGGAGGGGGCTGACAAGCTCAACAAGACAATCGGCGTCACCAGGGCCCAGGCCGCCGCCATGCTGGCTGGCTCCATGTTCGGCTGGGCGTGCCCTGGAGCCGACCCCGCCAACTACGACGAGCAGGGCAAGCCGGTCAAGAATAGTCCGTGACCCAAGGCCCCCGCCTTAAAGGCGGGGGCTGTTGTCATATTAGACCTGTACCAATTTCAACAAGGGGGAATCATCATGTTCCATGAACCCATGCCGGACTGCGTACCGGAATACTACCGCAGCAAGCAGGAGGAAACCGACCGCCGATACGAGCTGCAAACGAAGCAGCAGGAGCTTTATCAGGCCAACCGGCAGAAGATCGATGCCGCTATCACGTCCGGACTCCACGTCCTGCCCTTCGGCGGTTACGATGCCTGCTGGTACTGTCCGGATGCCGACCACGACACCATGACGGATGCCGGCGACGACACGTGCCGCGTGATCTGCCGGAACCCGGCCTGCCCCCAACACCAGAAGGAGGTATCACAATGAACCGATACGCAGACTTGAAGCAGCGCCAGCAGCAGGAGTTCAGCGCCTTCCCCATGCAGTTCGCGTTCTCCAACCAGCAGTTCGCCGAGGCCATGGCTGCCCTGGGCCTGGAGCCCACGGACACGGACAAGGTCTACAAGACCCCCGGCGGCGGCATCTACCGGCGGGAGGACGGTCCACGGCTCAAGGAGATGATGGACCGGTTCGACCGGGAATTGCAGGAGGCCATCGCCGGCGACCAGACCGGGGACGGCTTCATCTACGAAATGTTCCTGTACGAACTGAACGTCCATGAGTACGGCTACACCATGGACACGGAGGATACGCTTGACGCACTCGGCTATACGGTGGAGGAAGTGCTCGGAAATCCCCGGCTCAAGCGCGGCATCGAGAAAGCCGTGACGGAAATCTGCGGGAGGGACTGATATGGAATACACCGGGCACGGCCTGCAAATCACGCTGGACGAGCTGCGCCACATCCTGGAGTACGCGGAGAACCGCGTCAAGTACGACAACATGGAGCCCTGCGTCTATATCAAGCCCGGAGACCATCCCCGCATTATTCAATATTGCTGCTACGCCGAGTGCAATCCCATCGACCACACATACGGTGCGAGGTGACTTATGGAAATTTTCCACGACCACAGCTATGTCAGCCAGGCGGAGCGAGAGTTCATCTCCCGTGGCTACGCCTGCGAGAGCTTCTACTCCCTGCGCTTCAGCTTCGTCTACACCGAGACACAGAAGGCGGAGAACCGGGCCTATGCCGAGGCAGTCGGCACAAAAAGCGACGCATGGAGCGTCCATGCCGCCGCCAGCGCCCGACGGCGCAGCGAGCACATGGAGCGCATCGTCAACCTCCTGGCACAGAATTTCAAGATATACCAGTACGATAAGGAGGAAACTGTCCCGTACAACTCCGATTGGGACCTGTTCTTCTGGTGCAATGATTTCAGCTCCACCATGCAGGGCCTCCTGTCTGGGAGGGATTACGGCTACTTCACGCTGGCCTTCAACAGCGAGCAAGCCCCGGAACAGCGACGGAAAATCTATGACCGCGCCATGCGCATCCTGGAGCTGTTCTCCGACGACGAGAACCTGCATATCGCCGTACAGTACACGGCCATCATGGATGACGCCAAGATCAAGCGCGACGCGGCGCTGGCCGGTCTCGGGATCGCCGGCCGGAACTGCGTGTACAAAGGCATGGAGGGCCGAGTCGAAACCAACGGGGAGGCCCTGTACTTCCGCAAGAAGCGTTCCCGCAAATATGTGTACCGGCTGACGGACGCGGCGGTCCTGTCGCTTTCCTGGCAGCTCTCCGCGTAGACCTGACCCGCCCCGGAGGACACGAGGGCAGAAGGAGGGATTCTATTGGACAAGCTGAAACAAGCCGTCTCCGACGTCCTGGACACACTTCTGAGCGTTGAGCGCCAGGAGGACGGCACGTTTTCCTGCGAGATCTACGCCGACTACCGGGACGAGATGGGCGACAAGACGGCCATCAAGATATCGCGCTCCGAGTACCCCATGCCGGCCTTCTGGGAGCATCTGGACGAGTGGTATCAGGACTACCAATGGGAATTGGGGGACGAGCTGGAAAAGGAGGTCCGCGCCAAGCTGACCGCCACTGACGGCCCGTACCCGGAGGGCTTTTCCGACGAGGACGACGACAGGATGCTCGACACGCTGCACAACCTGGTTTATTTCAAGCTGCCCGATGAGCACTTCATGAAGCAGTCGTTCCATGTCAACATCATGGTGGACACCGGCGACGGCAATGTTGATTACACCCTCAACAGCGCCTATCCCTGCTGGTACGGCAAGTACGGCGAGCCCATCGACCCCAAGGCGGGCATCGCGTGGCTTGCCAAGACCCAAGGCTACACCAGGGGCAGGCTGAAACGCGCCCTACAGGAGGGCGATATGGCCGAGCCCAAGGGCTTTTTGCAGTCCATGCGGGTGGAGCTCGCCAACCTGTCCTCGGCCATGAGCACGGTCACGTTCCTGGTGGAGCTGACCCTGGAGCAGCTGATAGAGCTGAACCGGCTGATCCGATTGCAGGACCGGGATGGCGTCCACTACGACAGCCGGAAAAATCCCTACTGTGGGTACATCATCATCGACAAATCCACCGAAACCGGGCTGTACGACCCCTGGAACGGCGGCGGGAGCGTCTTCGAGATCCAGCTGGAGAAGGACGTGAAATTACCCATCAAATACATTCGCTCCGCTCTTCCGGACGGCGGCGACGGTCATTCGATAGATTCTGTCTACGGCATGTGCGGCTCTGCCTGGACGCGCGGCGGCATCAAGACTATCCACGCCCCGGTGAAGCTGACGGCGTGATGCCGTGCCGTTAGCGGAAGCTCGGTTGCCCATGGGCCAGGAAACCCCAAAACAATAAAATAGAGGAAAGGCAAAATGATGTTGAAAAAATTGACTACGGAGCAAAAGATGGACTACCTCGCACATCAGCGCCGAATTTTGCACAAGCTCCGCCAGGAAATGGAATATACGAGGAACCCCAGTGCGGTACAACAGTACATCGACTTTGCTCGGCTGTCCATCATCTGTGCTAAACGCGGTTATATGTACTCAAACTGACATCCGTCAGATGTAACTGCCGATATGTGACGGGGATGAAGAAAAAAATAAGACACGCGCCCGGATAGCCGCCCAGCCAATTTCCGGGAAACCACCCCATTTCTTTCTCATCCCCGTCCCTATCCTCCTGCCGCACCGCAGATGAGGCCCGCCCCCATTGCTGCCGCGCATGGGGACGGGGGAGGGCGATGTCCCGGAGTGACTTGAGATAAAATACTGGAGGTTGACCATTATGTGGGAAATCAACTGCACTGGCGATTATGGCTTAAGCGATTGCCTGTTCGTCACGGAGGATACCCTCGATTATGTGGATTCCTGGTTCGCACCTGCCGGCAGGAGCGGGCAGGATGAGTAAATCCAAGAAAGGAGGCTGTGACTGATGCCCACGAAAGCCGATACCTATCGCCAGATGGCGGACCATGCCACGGCGAACTTGACCGCCCAGGTCATAGACTGGTCCAAGTTTCTGCTCACGGCGGGCCAATTTCACAAATATAACTTTTTGGACCAGGT
>OFFP01001166.1_pt1 | contig 18932 bp, 16 predicted proteins | sample 1521431 | NCBI WGS metagenome assembly OFFP01 (sample SAMEA3504104, study PRJEB24116) | mouse gut metagenome | biome: mouse gut; feature: mouse-associated habitat; material: faeces | place: Denmark | collected 2011
AGCTCCCCGATGCTGCCGCTGAGTACAAGGCAAAATTCATCTCCGCCGATCCGGGCAAACGTATCCTCGCTCCGGAAATTCATTTTGATCAGCTCTACAAAATTCTGGATGTAGGTATCGCCCTCCAGATGTCCGTACTTATCATTTACATATTTGAGTCCGTCCAGGTCGAGATAGCAGAGTGTGGTGTCCTGCTCCTCCCGGAGGACCATTTCCATATATTCTTCAAAAAAGAGACGGTTCTTGATCCCGGTGCCGGGATCATGGTATGCTTTGCTGGTAAGGTTATGGGCAGCGCGCTTCTCGTCTGTAATGTCAACGATGATGTGCACATTGGAATCGTGTTCCTTCCATTCGATCGGAAATGAAGTGATACGGTAATAGGTATCGGCATCCCCGGCCATCTCCCAGACTTTATACTGCTCCTCGCTGTTCCATTTGAGGATATCGCCGTGGAACGGAAGGCGCTTTTTGCAGACAGTACAGACTTCCGTAGCGACGATCCCTTCCTGCTTTTTCTTATTGCAGTATAAAATTTCTTTTGTATTTACATCAATGACAAGAAGCCATTCTTTCCGCTTGCTGAGCATCTCGATCATGAGCTCATTATAGCCCTCGATCATTTCGGCACGGTTCTGGGATCTTATGACTTCCTCTTTTAATTCGGCTTCATGCGCCCGCATCTCTTCCAGCTCGGCTTTCAGCCGGGCTTCACGTGCCCGAAGCTCTTCTACTTCCATTTGCAGTAATTGATAGTCGTGTTCCAGGGAACGATAAGGCTCTTCCGGCTTCGGATCAGGCTGGGTGTTCAAAAAAGTTTTATCATCCACAATCAATTCCCTCCCATTTTTGATTTCTTATGATTATTTATTTTAGCACATTTTAAAATCACTTACAATTCATCCGGAAGAAAATTTATAGTTCATGGCCGTCATGCCGTGAACTGTAAATTACTCCTGATTCCGCCAATCCAGCGGACTTATCCCGGTATTCTTCTTGAACAGCCTGCTGAAATACCCCTGATCCTGATACCCGATCATCTCGCCGACCTGCTTCACGGACAGTTCCGGGTTGTGAGACAGGTAATGCTTCGCCTGGGACAGCCGTATCTGCGTGATGAATTTCAGCGGGGATACCTGGTACTGCTGCTGGAAGATCTTCGTTAAGTAGCCGGGGCTGTAATGCATGCTGCCTGCGATCAGGTTCAGATTGATATCCATATTGTAGTTTTGGACCAGGTAATCCCGCAGGGTGGCGGCGATCTGCTCCGGGGAGTTCCGGGTCATGGATTCGTTGAAAATGTCTTCGTAAGCTTTCTGTTCGATCTGGTACTGCTTCCGGATGTTCCCGAGGGCCGTGGTCAGTTCCTCCGGATCCACCGGCTTTAACAGATATTCGGATACTTTCAGCCGGATGGCGCTCTGGGCGTATTCAAAATCGGAATATCCGCTGATAATGATAAATTTTGTCAAAGGGCAGTGGTTGTAGACTTTTTCCAGAAGCTCGATCCCGTTCATGACAGGCATCCGGATATCCGTGATCAGAAGGTCGGGGCTGTACTCCTTCACAAGACGGTAGGCCTCGTCTCCGGTCTGCGCCTTCCCCGCCACTTCAAAATCCGGGGCGCACTGTTCGATTTTTTCCGCCAGATGATCCAAGAGCAGGATTTCATCTTCCGCTATGATTACTGAATATTTTGTAGTTCCCATGATACGTTCTCCTATGTAACACTTTGCATGTGTGTGAAATGAATGTGAATCGTAACGCTGCAGCGGATCATTCAGCACTGTTCCCGGCTTTTTCTGACTTTCTGCCGATGGCCACGATCCCGTGATGCTTTTCGGTATTTCCATAATCAAAAATGGCCTGCTCCCCGCAGTGCAGATGCCAGCGGATGTACACATTGAGCAGTCCGAGCCCGTCGATATTGAGCTCCGGCAGTCCTGGCTGCTCGTCTGCGGTGCGGATGCGCTCCCGGATCTGCTTCAGGGCTTCGTCCGAGAATCCGCTGCCCGTATCCTCGACTTCGATCCGCCAGGAATCTTCCGTGATCACGCTCCGGATGGAAATATGCCAGGGCGGTTTGCAGTTTGTGCCGTATTTCAAAGCATTTTCCACGATAGGCTGGACGATAAGCTTGGGTACAGGCACATCCAGGATGGATTCGTCCGCCTCAACCGTATAATTCAGATCATCCTGAAAACGCACCTTCATGCAGTACAGATATTTCCGCACGTAATCCATTTCCTGCCGGAGGGCGACAGGCATGTTGGAGGAGCCTGTGATATAGCGCATCATCCGGGTCAGATTGCGGCAGATGGTGATGACCTCGTCGTTGCGCTCCTTTTCCGCCAGTACGATGATGCTCGCAAGTGTATTATAATAGAAATGCGGATTGATCTGGGACTGGAGCGCCAGATTCCGGGACTTCAATTCCTGGGCGCGGGAATCCAGCAGTTCATTCATGGACTTTTTCAGGTTCACATTCATATCGGCAAATTCCTGGTTCAGTTCTTCCAGCTCCACGAAAGAATTGCTCAGCTCCGCCTTGTTATTTTCATCTAGAGAATCCAGCACAGTCTTATGAATGACCTGTTTCAGCTTCCGGATCGGCCTGATGAGCCGGCGGGAGGTCATATAGGAAAAGACCAGGCAGAGCCCCACCATCAGAACAGCCACCATGATCATAAAATGGAGCATATTTCTGACCGGAAGAAGGACCTGGGCTTCATCCTGTACGATAACATAGGTCCAGCCGGTGTAGGAGGAAGTATTGTGGATGAGCAGCTCCCGCTCACCGCCAGCTCCCCAGGTTTTCACGGCATCATTTTCCGGGTGTTTCCCTGCCAGGGAATAATAATCCGCAGGCTCGCAGCCATCCTCCGGCACTTCATAGGGGTAGACCAGATTTCCGCCGGTATCATAGATATATACGGCAGGCGCATGCTCTGTCCTCCTTCTGTAGGTCGTGATGCTCTTGAAAACAGAGGAGCATTTTTTCATAGTCTCGATCACGCCGATCTCCTTCTTGGATCCGTTCCGGAGCGTCCGATAGAGGGAAATGTACCAGGTAGGCGGCGTGCTGGAGGTGCCGCTTGTTTTCAGGTCATTTGTGGCATAGGGCAGGCTGACAGTCTTCTTTCCGGCATTTTCCGATACCGTGTCTATCCAGTCCAGGGTCTCCAGATCAATGGGATAGATATTGGTCTTTGTACCCACCCGCAGGAGGTAGCCGTTATAATCATAGAGGTTGATCTGGTCCGCGTTCAGGTTCGTGCCGTTGATGGACATGAAGAGCTGGGCCAGGTTTCGGAACTCATCGGAGGCAGGCGAGGTGCTGGTCCATCCGGAGAGCTGCTCTTTGATCAGACTGCCGTAGGAAATGTTGATGGATACATTGTCCAGCTCCCGGATCTCGGAATCCGTCTGGGTCAGAAAGGAGTTGTTGAGCTCCCGGAGATTTTTTGTCTCCCGCTCGATCAGGATGTCGGAGGTGTAGTGGTAAAAAAAGATCGAGTAGAGGAGGACAATGATCAGGGCCATAAAAAAATAAGTCAGGAAAAAATGGGTCTGCAGTTTGTGCTTCATCATGTAGATCGTGGGCCTTTCAGAAGAGATTTTTCAACCGTACAGGTGGAAATTTTTTGGCGGCAACTGGTTTTATGGTACAACAGAATGTTGGAAAATGCAAATATAATAAAAGGATTGAAGTGATTATGTACAATCTGAACAGGCGGGGAGGAGAAAGGGTATGTATAAAGTGCATAGGGAAAAGAGGGAAGTGTATAGAAAATTGTGAAAAGTGTAAAAAATGTCCTAATTTATAAGCGGAAAATACATAGACGGAATGAAGGAAAAGGGATAGGATAAAAGTAACAAAAAACACAGGGTTCCGGGAGCAGCGGCCGGCCTGAGACATGGCGCAGGGGCGTGATGGAGAGGGCGGAGGAGAAGCAGATCTTCGCAGGGCTGCAGAAAGAGGAAACGGGTGTAATAAAACTGGGAGGATGAAAAGATATGAAGAAAAAAATAATCAGTGCGTTGTTGTGTACGGCGATGGTGGTTTCGATGGCGGCCGGATGTTCAGGAGGATCTTCTGACGGCGGGAGCCAGGACGATGCCCAGGAGAGTACCGAGAGCGGCGGCGATGAAGGAGAGGAAGCCGGCAGTGCAGATTTCGCGGGAGAGGAATTGAGTATCCTGGTGTCCGCGGGATGGATGGACAATCGGTATGACGATACGATCGCCAGATTTGAAGAGACCTATGATGTGACGGTAGACCTGCAGACGATCCCGGCGGATCAGTACAGCGATATCCTGCAGTCCAAGCTTTCTACCGACTCCTGTGCGGATATCTTCTGGATCCAGTCCAATCCGTTTGCGATCAGTTCCGTGATCGTGGATCCGGAAAAGTATTGTATAGACTTTTCTGATGCAGGCTGGAAAGACCTTATGCCGGAAGCAAGGCTTTCTTCCTGTGAGTATGACGGCAAGCTGTATGGACTGCAGATCTGGCATAATTCACCGGAATATGTGATGGTCTACAACAAGACTTTATTTGACGAATTAAAGCTGGAAATTCCTGCTGATTATGATGAGATGCTCAAGGTCTGTGAAAAGATCGCGGCAGAGGATATCACACCGTGGTTCCTGCCCGGCGCCGACGGATGGCAGCATCAGCTGGCATTTTTCCAGATCGGCGGCGTATATGAAGAGGCGGAGCCGGGACTGTATGAAGCGCTGAATGACAATACGGCTACATTTGCGGACAACGAAAAGATGCTGGAAGTGCTGGAGCAGTTCAAGGAATTATCGGATAAAGGATATTTCGGTGAGGACTGGATCGGAACCGACAGCACCAACATGGCAAATGAATTTGGCGACAGAAACTGTGCGATGGCGATGGCAAATTCCAGCTACATCAAACAGATCCAGGAAGAGACAGGAACAGAGGATGAGTTCGGATTGTTCCTCATCCCGCTGGGCGATAACACCAGCTTCCCGACGAACCCGGCAGGCCCGACCATGTTTGGCTATAAGGGAACAGAGCATGAAGAGCTTGTAAAGGCATTCTTTGATTTCGTAACAACGACAGAAAGCCTGCAGGAGATCCTGGACAATTCACCGGCTTATACCAACCTGGACATGAACGACGACGGACTGGAACAGCACTGGCTGCCGGAGGAAGAAGAGTTCATGAGCACCGTGGATGAGGATAAGATGGGCACAGCAGTGCTCCAGACCGGAACCAAGTACACCAACGACTACTGGGGAGACTTTGGCGCGGATATGATCTCTTACTGCCAGGGTCAGAGCGAAGCAAATGACGTCCTGAAAAATATGGATTCCAACCGGGCGGAAGCAGCGAAGATCGCCGGCGACAGTGCCTGGGAGTAAATAGAACTGTAAAACTTGTGGTTCACAGCCGGACAGATCAGCGGCGGCAGACGGATCAGGCGCAGTCTGCAAAGATACTGTGAACCACAGCAAATGAGAAGCAGAGAAGATGTAAGGTGCCGGGAGGGGAAGCGCGCGGCAATCCCCCCGGCACTTTTTTAAAACTGGAAAGTGGTGATTTTTTGAAAAAAAACAAAATTTATCCAATGTGGTTCCTGCTTGTTCCGCTTGCGCTTTACAGTGTATTTTTCCTTCTGCCAAGTATCCTGGGAATCGGATACTCCTTCACGGACTGGAATTCCCGGAGCATGGGAGAAGTCAATTTTGTGGGACTTCAGAATTATATCGAAATCTTTACCTCAGACAAAGATTACCTGTCAGGAATCGGGCATACCCTCATGTTTACAGTCATTTCCAATATCGTGAAGCTGATCCCGGCCCTGTTTCTGGCGATCATGCTGAATGAGAGCATCCGGGGAAAAGGACTGTACAGGACGCTTCTGTACCTGCCTTCCATCCTGCCGTATGTGATCATCGGTATTTTATTTACCTCGATCCTGAATTACAACAACGGTATGCTCAACATGGTGCTGGAATTTCTGCATCTGGATTTTCTGAAACAGAAATGGCTTTCTGACCTGAATGTCGTATGGAAATCTATTTTCGGGGTAGACGCCTGGAGAGGAGTCGGCTATGTCATGACGATCTTCATTGCGGGCCTGAGCACCATCCCAAGATCCTACTACGAGGCGGCACAGATCGACGGCGCCAATTTCTGGCAGAGGCTCCGGTACGTGACGCTGCCCATGATCTCAGGCTCCGTCATGATCAACCTGGTATTCGGCATTACCTATGGATTGAAGGTATTTGATATTATCTACGTGCTGACCAACGGAGGTCCGGGACATGCGACAGAAGTGATCACGACCTACTCCTATCAGCTGTATTCATCCGGACATTATGGAATGTCTACGGCGCTGAATACGATCCTGCTGCTGATCACCGCGGTGGTTGGTGTCCTGATCGTGAAAAATATGAGTAAACAGGAGGTGCAGCAATGATGAAAAAAAGAATCCTTGCGGTTTTGAAGCATGTGCTGATGATCCTGCTGTGCCTTGCGGTAGTGCTCCCGTTTTACCTTGTGGTGATCAACTCCTTTAAGACAAAGGGGGAAGCGGCCAGGATGAGCCTGTCCCTTCCGACAGAATGGCAGTTTTCCAATTATACCGAAGTCATCCAGAAAGGAAAACTGATCCAGGGATTTTTCAACAGCCTGGTCTATGCCGGCGTTTCCACCCTGGTCGGCGTGATCAGCTCGGCCATGGCATCCTTCGTGATGAGCCGGAGACGGACAAAGGTCAACTCCTTTTTGTACTATTTCGTGCTCTGCGGGCTGTTCTTCCCTGTGAACTATGTCACCCTGTCAAGAGTGCTGAGCGCCTTCCAGCTGACCAACACCAAGACGGGGATCGTGATCGTATTTACCAGCGCAATGATTCCGTTCTGCGTATTTACGATCCGGAACTTCATCTCGTCCGTGCCGGTGGAGCTGGATGAGGCGGCGGTATTGGACGGAGCAGGATCGCTGTCCCTGTTTTTCCGGGTGATCATGCCCATGCTCAAGCCGGTGCTGTTTACCTGCTTCATCCTGCAGTTCATGGGAGTGTGGAGCGACTTTCTGACCCCGCTGTATCTGTCGTCCAAGAGCAAGCTCTTCCCGATGACCATGGCGGTGTACCAGTTCTTCGGGAAAAATACGAACTATTGGAATTACATATTCGCGGATATCGTGCTGACCTGTATCCCGGTGATTCTCGTGTACCTGATCGGGCAGAAATACATCATCGGAGGGCTGACCTCCGGAGCGGTGAAAGAGTGATAAAAATATGGATTCAAAAAATGGAGGAAACATATCATGAAGGAATTAGCAATGAACACAAAATTAATCGTGCGCCCCATCGTCGGCTGCCTGACCCATTCTCATTTCTGGGAAGGCCCGTGCCGTGCGGGGTACAGGGAGGACATGACCGTGGAGGCGGAGTCGGCTGCGGCTGACCAGGCATTTGAAGCGGCGAAAAAGGTGCTGGAAGGAGCCACGGAGGAGATCCATTTCCTGGAAGCGGTGGACGCCCGTTATGATGAAAAGTTTATCGTAGGAAAGGACGTATTTGCGAAGATCGAAGAGGACATGGACCAGGTGGATTTCTTCCTCTGCATGAACTGGCGGATCCCGAAGCTGGAACGGTACAAAAAGCCCATCGTGATCTTACAGAATGGAAATGAAGGGATCGACTTTGCGGCGTACTGCAGAAATATCGGTGTTGAGGCGTATGTGGCAATGGATATCAGGGACCTGAATGAGATCGCACACTTATTATGGGTAAAGAAGGCGGTGTCCGAGACAAGAGCCCTGGTGCTGACCGCAGGCGGACAGCCTACATTCGGAATCCAGAGCCTGATCCGGGATCCGGAAGTGCTGCGCCAGAGATATGGCTTCGAAGTGATCAAGCTTCCCTTCCGTGAGATTTTCAAATATATGGACCAGATCACCGACGAGGAGGCGAAGCCGATCGCGGACCGGATCATCAACGGCTCCAAGGAGACGAAGGTGAATACGGACTGGTTTATCAATGATGTGAAATATTATCTGGCGGCGAAGAAAATGATGGACATCTACGACTGCAACGCATTTTCTACGGCGTGCCATGAGCTCTGTACGTCAGAGATTCCGCAGGAACGGAAGTTTACGCCCTGTATGTGCCATTCTCTGATGAAGGACGAGGGGATTCCCAGCGGATGTGAGGAGGATCTGAACGCATTGCTGGCAATGACGATCCTGCAGTATGCGGCGCACCGCCCGGCATTTATGGGCAATCCGAACCACGAGACGGACGAGCTGCTGCGCATCCACCATGCGGTTCCGGCGCTGTGCATGAACGGTTACGGCACAAAACCGCTGGAATACAAGCTGTGGGCATTTACCGGGCAGGGCTTCGGCGGCAAGCTGCAGGTAGACTTTACGGAAAATGAGCAGGATCATGTGACGCTGGCGCGGTTCAACCCGGCAGGGGATACGATCTGCGTGAAGGTGGGACAGGTGCTCCGTTCGGAATATGACGAGGTTTACTGCAGCCCGTATTATTATATCCAGATGGACGATGCGAGAAGATATATGCATCATCTTGCAGGCTTCGGACATCACCAGGTACTGGTATTCGGGGATTATATGCAGGAATTGAAGGATCTGGCAGAGATCATGAACTTCAAGGTTCTGGAGGGATAAATGGATATGATTTATCTGAATAACGCAGCAACTACATATCCGAAGCCGCAGTGTGTGACAGACGCATACACTGCGGCTTTCTCTGCACCTCCCGCCGGACAGTTCCGGAGCAGCGGGCAGGGCGTGGAGAAGGATATTTTTACACGCTGCCGGGAAAATCTTGGCAGGCTGTTTGGGATTTCCGGCCCGGAGCGGATTTATTTTACATCGGGGGCAACGGACTCTCTGAACCAGCTTTTCTATGGTCTGGAAAGAAAGGGGAGGAAGATCCTTGCGACACAGACTGAGCACAACAGCGTATTGCGGCCTTTATATAACGGGATCGCGGAGGGGGCAGAGGTGGAGATCGTACCTTGTGATCCATACGGGTACGTCAGCCCGGAAGAATTTGAAAAGCGGCTGACGCCGGATGTGGGTTTATTTGTCCTGAACCACTGCTCCAACGTGACGGGCATGATCCAGGATGCGGCCCGGTTCGGGGAGATCGCAGAAAAGCATGGGATTTTGTTTCTGCTGGATGCCTCCCAGAGTGCGGGATGCATTCCCATAGACTGTGATGCCTGGCATGTGGATGCGCTGGTATTTACCGGACACAAAGGGCTGTTCGGTCCCCAGGGTACAGGAGGATATTTCCTGCGGGAAGGCGTCAGGCTGCGGCCTTGCCGATTCGGCGGGACAGGAAAGGACAGCAGCAGGCTCACCTATGAGGACGGGGATTATGAGTATGAGACAGGCACACAGAACGGACACGGGGTTCCTGCGCTGAATGCAGGGGCGGAATATATCCTGGAGCGGGGCGTCAGGAGTATTGCCGAGGAGGAACAAAGGCTCATGGAGCTTTTGTATGACGGACTCTCGGAAATACAGGGCGTAACGGTCTACGGGAAGAAGGGGCGGAACCTGGGGCCGGCGCTGAGTATGAACCTGGCCGGGTTTCGGCCGTCGGAGCTGGCCTATATCCTGCAGAACGGATATGAAACGGTGGTCCGGGCAGGACTGCACTGCGCGCCGCTCATCCACCAGGCGATGGGGACGCAGGAGGCCGGGACGGTGCGGATCAGTATTTCGGCGCTGACACAGGAGCGGGAAGCAAAGGAATTTCTGGGGATCGTGCGGGAGATCGCGGCGGCAGCGGCGGCTGAATGAATGGAACGGCACGCCGGGCGATGAGGAAGATGGTCCGGATGCCGGCGCAGTTTTGAACGTGAGGTTAAAAAAATGAAGATATTGGAGATCATTCCATCCCGGGAGCGCTGCGCGGAGGCGGGATGGCACGCGTATGATTTTATACTGGAGCATCCCATGGACGATGAGTTTATCAAGTCACTGCGCCCGCTGGGGAGCTTTTTGTACATGCAGATGCTGAAAAAACCATTTTTCAAAATAGAATCGGAGCATTATTTACTGAAAGGGATCCGGGGGGATGATTTTTTCCGGATGGCGGTCCATGGGGACTATCGGGATGAACTGAAAAATGTAGAGAACATGATTTTGACTATATGAGCAGGAAGGAAGAGGATTTTAATATGAAATGTATACAGACAGAGCAGTATGCGGAATTGACCCGGGAGAAGTTTTACCTGCGTCTGATTCCATTGGAGGAAGAGGTGTTCCGGTGTGTATTCAGCCAGGAACCGATCACGGACACTGATTCGGATTTTATCGACCCGACGGGATTTTCTCCGGCGCCGTATTATATAGAAGAAACAGAACATAGCTTTCGGCTGCGTACAAGCTGCGTACTGGCCGAGATTTTGAAAGAGGACGGAAGGATCATCTGGAAAAGGCAGGCAGAGGGCGGCATTCTTCTGGAAGAGGGCAGAAAGGAACTGGAAAAAATCGACGTGATGCGTTATACTACAGGAGACGAGGCGCCTGTCATCAACCGGGTGAAGACCGTGGACGGAGAACGTAATTTTATCCAGAATTTAAAACAGACCGCGGATCACCAGGCATACAAGGGCCGGCTGCATTTCCGGTGGAAGGCGGAGGAAGGGATCTATGGCCTGGGGCAGGCAGAGGAAGGCGTCTGCAATTACAGAGGGCATGACCAGTACCTGTACCAGCACAACATGCGGATCCCCATGCCCGTACTCCTGTCGGACCAGGGGTATGGGATGCTGTTTGACTGCGGCAGCCTCATGACCTTCCACGACGGCCCGGACGATTCCTACCTGTTTTTTGATACCATTTCCCAGATGGATTATTATTTTATCGCAAAACAGACGCCCGATGAGATCATCGGGACGATCCGTTCCCTGACCGGGCGCGCGGCCATGCTGCCGAAATGGGCGTTTGGCTATATCCAGTCCAAGGAGCAGTATTATACGGCAAAGGAGCTGGCCGATGTGGTGAAAAAATACCGGGAGCTTGGGGTGCCGCTGGACTGCGTGGTGCAGGACTGGAACACCTGGGATCCGGGGACCTGGGGCGAAAAGCTGGTGGACAAGTCACGCTACGGGGATCTGAAGGAGCGCATGGAGGAGATCCACGGCATGCACGCCCATTCTATGGTGTCCGTGTGGCCTAACATGAATACGGGGGGCAGGAATCATACGGAATTGTTCCAGGCGGGCCATCTTCTCAATGACTATGCCACTTACGACGCATTTTCCGAAGAGGCACGGGAAATGTACTGGCAGCAGGCGAAAAAGGAGCTGTTCGACGGAGGCTTCGACTCCTGGTGGTGCGATTCTACGGAGCCCTTCAGCGGCCCGGACTGGGGCGGAGAGATGAAGCGGGAGCCCTGGGAGCGTTACATGCTGGTAGGAAACGAGCATAAAAAATATCTGCCGCCGGAGCAGGCCAATCTGTTTGCCTTGATGCATGCGAAAGGAATCTATGAAAACCAGCGGAAGGAAACGGAGGATATCCGGGTGCTGAACCTGACCCGCTCCGGGTATGCGTCGGGGCAGAAATACGGCGCGGTGCTCTGGTCCGGCGATACTTTTGCGTCCTGGGAAACGCTGAAGAAGCAGATTGCGGAAGGACTGAACATGGGCCTGTCCGGATATCCCTATTGGACGCTGGACATCGGCGGATTTTTCACGGTGGGCAGTAAATGGCAGAACCGGGGCTGCGGCTGCAGCGGGGATCCTACGCCGAAATGGTTCTGGCAGGGAGACTACAATGAAGGCACGGCAGATTACGGCTATCGGGAGCTGTACGTCAGATGGCTGGAGATGGGGGCGTTTCTTCCGATGTTCCGTTCTCACGGCACCGACACTCCGCGGGAAATCTGGAATTTCGGAAAGAAGGGCGAGCCGTTTTATGATGCCATTGAGAAATATATCCGTCTCCGGTATGACCTGATGCCGTATATTTATTCGCTGGCAGGTGATGTCTGCCGGAACCACGGGACGATGATGCGCAGTCTCTTGTTTGATTATATGGCGGATCCGCAGGCGCGGAAAGTGGATCAGGAATTTATGTTCGGGAAGAGCCTGCTCATCTGTCCGGTGACGGAGCCGATGTATTATGGGAAGGATCATACGGAACTGCAGTCGGAAAAGGTGTGGACATGCTACCTGCCGGCGGGGGATGACTGGTATCATTACTGGACGGACCGGAAATACGGGGGCGGACAGTTTGTGACCGTGGATGCGCCGCTGGATGAGATGCCGGTTTTTGTAAAGGCAGGTTCTATCATTCCGATGAAAAAAGGGCTGACCTATGCGGATGAGAAAAATGAAAATCCGCTGGAGATCCATGTGTATCCGGGAAAAGATGCAGCATTTACCTTGTATGAGGACGAAGGGAATAATTACCATTATGAGGATGGTGATTATGCGCTTACGGAATTTATTTGGAGTGAAACGGAGCGGAAGCTGACGATCGGCGATACCGCGGGTGAATTTGACGGGATGGACAATGATTGGAGAGAGAATCTGAAATTGTGCATCCACTGAGGAGGAATCATTTATAATGAACAAAATATTTTATACTGATCATGCGAAGGAATGGCTGGAAGCCCTGCCTCTCGGCAATGGACGGCTGGGCGCCATGGTCTACGGCGAACCCTTTACAGGCAGGATTCAGATGAACGAAGAAAGCGTCGTTTACGGCGGTCCGATCGACCGGATCAATCCGGACGCGCCGAAGCATTTTCCGGAGATCCGACGCCTGATAAAGGAAGGAAAAATCGAGGAAGCCGAAGAACTGAGTGTTTACGCGTTGTCCGGAACACCGCAGAGTCAGAGGCCGTTCCAGACATTGGGGGAGTTTTCCTATCGGATTCAAAACAGCGGCGGTGAGATTTCTGATTACAGGCGCGAGCTGGACCTGGAAAAGGGGATTGTGACAGTATGCTGTCGGCAAGACGGGATTGCATATACGATGAAGGCTTTCATTTCCCTCGAAGCAGATGTCCTGGCGGTGGAATTTTCGGCGGACAGGCCGGGATGTATTTCCATGTCGGGGCTGCTGACGAGAGGGAGATACTATAATTGTGCGGGAAGCGCGGGAGAGGATACGATCTACATAGACGGGGACCTGGGAAAAGGCGGAAGCGAGTTCTGCATACAGGCGAAGGCCTGCGTGCAGGGCGGCAGTGTCCAGACGATCGGGGAGCATCTGGTGATCAAAGAGGCGGACCGGGCGGTGATCTATGTGAACGGCGTCACCACCTACCCTCTGCGGGAGAAGAAGATCTCCGACTGTTATGCATATCTGCAGGAGCAATTGTCCGGACTGACGTGGGAAGGCTTCGGGGAGGTTCGGGAGGCACATATCCGCAGGCATAGTGAAATGTTCGGCCGTTCGGTCCTGGTGCTGGGAGCCGGGGCGGCGGAGACAGGGGATGTACCTGGGCCGGAGGAAGCGCATCTGGAGGCGATCGCGGAGCCGGGCCGCGCGTCCGGGCCGGAGGAAGTGCATCTGGAGCCGATCGCGGAACTGGATCAGCTTCCTACGGATGAACGCCTGCGCCGGATCGCGGAGGGCGGTACGGATCATGGAATGGCGGCGCTTTACTATGCATACGGGCGTTACCTGCTGATGTCCTGCAGCCAGCCGGGAGGGCTTCCGGCCAATCTCCAGGGAGTATGGTGTGAAAAACTGGAACCCATCTGGGATTCCAAGTATACCATCAATATCAATACCCAGATGAATTACTGGCCTGCTGAGATCTGCAATCTTCCGGAATGCCATCAGCCTCTGTTTGAGCATCTGGAGCGGATGCTGGAAAACGGAAAGCGCACGGCCCGGGAAATGTACGGCTGCCGCGGGTTTGTAGCCCATCACAATACCGACGTGTGGGCAGATACAGCGCCTCAGGATCTGGCCATTCCAGCAACATATTGGGTCATGGGCGGCGCATGGCTGGCGACCCACATCTGGAAACATTTCCGGTATACTATGGATCAGGACTTTCTGGAACGGATGTATCCTATCCTGTTTGAATGCGTGCAGTTTTTCGGGGATTTCCTGATAGAGGATGGGGAAGAGCTGGTGATCTGCCCGTCCGTTTCCCCGGAAAATACATATATTATGGAAAATGGAAAGATCGGGCGGCTCTGCATGAGCTCCACAATGGATACGGCAATCCTGCGGGATATCCTGATTCAGTTTTTGGAAAGCGAGCGAATCCTCGGCAAACAGTCCGTGCTGGGTGAGCAGGCAGTCCGGATTTTGGAAAGGCTGCCCGATTTCGGCGTCGGCAGGCATGGACAGCTGATGGAATGGCGGGAGGATTATGAGGAATGGGAGATCGGACATCGGCATTTTTCCCACCTCTATCCCATTTTTCCCTCAAACCAGATCAACGAATATGAAAATTCGGAACTGCTGGAGGCCGGAAAAAAGGCGCTGGAACGGCGGATAGAATATGGCGGCGGGCATACGGGATGGAGCTGCGCGTGGCTGATCAACCTGTACGCACGGTTCGGCGACGGGGACAGCGCGGTAAAATACATCCATGACCTGTTAGGAAAGCTGACTGCGCCGAACATGTTCGATATGCATCCGCCGCTGGACCGGATTCCGGGGATTCCCTGGGTATTCCAGATTGACGGCAATCTGGGCGGAGCCTGCGGGATCGCGCAGATGCTGCTGCAGAGCCATCTGGACGAGATCCATCTGCTCCCGGCGCTGCCTTCCTCCTGGAAAGAGGGACGTGTGACGGGACTTTGCGCAGAAGGCGGATTTGAAGCGGATATCTGCTGGCAGGACGGGGAACTGAAGGAAGCAATTCTCTATGCGAAGAAGGGCGGAAGGGCTGTGCTCCGCTGCAAGGAGAAGCTTACGGTGTCGGCAGCAGGGAAGGAAGTTCCGGTTTCTGTGGATGAAAAGGGACGTTATGTATGGGAGACGCAGGCCGGGGACGTTTATCGGATTGGATCTGTTTTCAATGGGGGTCATGCAAAATGAATACAATTTGTGGAATTGATTGCAGCGGATGCGGCTTTAAAGGCAGCTGCAAAGGATGTACAGAAACAGACGGACACCCTTTTGGCGGTGATTGTATTGCTGCCGAGTGTTATAGATCAGGCGGCGAAAACTGCTTTACTGCATACAAGAAGCGCTTGATCGAAGAGTTTAATGCTCTTGGAATTTCCGGTATGCCCACGATAACAACACTCAGTCAGTTATGCGGTGCATACATTAATCTGGAATATACTCTTCCAAACGGTGAAAAAATGAAATTGCTTGATGATACAAAAATATATCTCGGCTATCAGGTTGAAAAAGCAGACAGTGACAGGTGCTATGGGCTTGCTGCAGATAACGATTATTTACTTGTATGTGAATATGGATGCAATGGTGCAGAGCCTGAGATCATTGTATATAAAAAGAGATGATGAGTTCGAGCTTAGCCAGGAAGGTATTTCAACTGCAAGGACAGGGAAAGACAGAGCACGAGATTATGTCAAAATGTAATATCACGGCTGAGAAGGTGCGGGAAATCCTGGGATGATCCGGTGGCATCGTTGATTGACGACAACGAAGAACTGGCTGAAATAGCAGGCGCAGAATTAACCGTTAATTACGTAATGCTCTAGAATAGGATATATTTTCAGGAAGGCAAGGACCAAAAACAGCAGGCCGCAGGAGTGTCAGATCATCTGATATCCCCCGGGGCCTGCTCTTTTCAGTTATTCTCCAAGATACTCTTCCAGACAGAGCCCGCGCTCATACATTTCGGACGCCGCTTCCACCCCGACATACCGATAGTGCCAGACCTCTTCCGCCACCCCGGTAATATCAGTTTTATTTCCGGGATAGCGGAAAATAAAGCCATATTTATAGCTGTTCTCCTGCAGCCATAAATAAACATCATAGGTCGCTCCGTTAATATCTACCGCAAATCCAAGCTGGTGCTCGCTGTAGCCCGGTACAGCAACCCATTGCTCAGCAAGCTCGGCTGCTTCGCTCTCGGAATAGCCTTCATTTTTAAATTCTCTGATTTTTTCATCATAAAGCTTCTGCTGCGTATCCGCTGTGCGGTAGCCGGATACTACAAGCGGCAGTTCCCCCAGGTTCCTCTCCCTTGCGGCTTCCAGCATCTGCATCAGCGGTTCATAAATGCGTTTGTCAACAGATTCGCCGCCCTGTACCTTGACCAATTCCGGCTCATAATTACCAGGAACAGGATTCCATTGATTTACTAAAGTAAGCTGCCAAGGAGTATCCGTATCCTGCAGTTCTCCTCCCTGTATTAAGGGGCTTCCTTTTTTCAGGCTTGATTTCCAGGAAAATCCCAAAACTACAATGGAACATAAACACAGAAAAAGTAAAGCGGTCAGTCCTGCGATCCGTATGTTCCCAGAACGCCTGCGCCTGGTGTTCCGATAAACATTGCTTTTTGATCCATATAGAATATACTTTTTGCTCATAATAAAAATTCCTTTCCGCATGTGCTGGCTAATCCCTCTGTTCAGTATCTATTATACGAAACAAAGGTATCGGAAACTTTAATATGAGATTGTTTAATTCCTAAGAAAATCCTAATGCCTTAGGGTGAACCGGCCGATATCTTTTATATGCAAATAGAAAAAATGACTTACGTTACTGTTCACGGATCAAGGGAGGGCAAGTTCATGACAATTCCATCAGCAAACAACAATCTCGCGAAAGTAATATCTTCGAACCCGGTATTTTCTGCCCAAAAGCAAAAGAAAGGTCTTTCACTACCGACAAAAAACGGACAGATCAGACAAGATCTGGTACAGCTGAGCAGTCAGGCAAAGAAAGCTGCCGCGATAGGGTGTGTGACATCAAGGACACCTTCGGATTCCAGGATTGATGATTTCAAGAAGGATGAATTGATGGCAGACTATTCCAGGCTGCAGGGCGGTTATTTAAGCGATGCAGTATTTGGGATCCTGGATTTGGACAGCGTAAGAGACGTGTATGACGAATGTATAGAAAATGGTATGTCGAAAGATGAGGCCGCCAGGATATACGACGAAAAACTACATGAACGATTCGGACATTTTCAAGAAGCCCTTGCGCTTGCCATGGAATTTGTTCCGATGGATGAAGACGCGACCGGAGAGTTGATCTCTTATTCGGATGTATATGATGAAAACGGAGAGCTGAAGGTTCCGGTCAAATTGACTTTTGAAGAATATCATAAGAATCTGCAGGATATCCTTGAGAATATGATGAATGCCCTTAAGGACAGGAAAGACGATTTCCCGGGTTTATATAAAATTTACTTTGAAGAATAAATTCTGACTCTAGTACATCATTGCATTTGAACGGTTTTTGCACATAGATGAGTAGGTTGGATGCTCCTTGGAGCATCCAACCTACATATAGCATATGGGAGAAAAAGCAAACTTTATGTGTAGTTTTTATCAATAAGCATCTCTAAATCATTCATGCTTTTGCGAAAACCGCTGTGACAGTGATGATGTCATCGGCAATCTCTGCAAAAATCTCGCCATTCATCTTGCGCATGAGCTGTCTGCAAATGTAAAGCCCCAGCCCGCTGCCGCGAATGTTTTCTGTATTAGCGCCGCGCCAAAAGCTCTCGAAAATATGCGGCAAATCGTCCCTGCCGAGCGTACAGCCGCCGTTCATGATCGCAATTTGGACGCATTCGTCGGCTTCGGAAAAAATCAATTCCATGCGTCTGCCGTCGCCGTATTTGATGGCATTCTCCATAATGTTTTGCAGCACTTCAACGCTCCTGTTTAAGTCCCCTGAAAGCAGACAGTTTTTATATTTCCCGACGTTAAAATCCGTTTTGATAAGCGCCAGTTTTTCCCTATAATATCCCGTGATTTTTTCAACAAGCTCCGAAAGATAAAACTCTCCTATATTCACTTCAAGGCTAAGGAATTCTTCTCTTGAAGCTGTTATGATCTGCGAAACATAGCCTTCAATCTCGTCCGCTTTTTCGGTGATGTTCTCAGCGATTTTTTTGCTGTTTTTCCGTGTCCGAATACAAATTTCTCGACAGTGCAGCTGAGTAAAGTTTTATCACGGAAAGCGGTGTTTTAATATCGTGCGAGAGCGATAACAGCAATGTTTTCTTTTCTTTCTGCATTTCCAGTTCGCGCTGCTTTTGCTGTTCGAGGTTTTCGCGGAGAATATCAATTCCCCAAAGGAAATTTCCGAAAAAATGGTTTTTCGTTTCCTTTATCGGCATGGTGAGATTTCCCTTAGAAAGTTCGTAGGGGATATTGCTCAAGCGTTCAAAGGGTACAAGAATTGCGAATTTTATGTAAAGCATAACCGCGATAAATAAAATCGCCATAGCGCCGAGAACGGCATTTACAATTCCTGCAAGATATGCCTTGTTGGAATCACCATTTGTACGGTAATCGAAGCGATAAAGTTCTCCGTTTATCTCATAGATAACATAGTCACTGTCCGTGCTGTAAAATTTTTCTCCGTATCGTTCAATATTTGTTACATATACACATTCGGACATGTCGGCAGAACCATTCGTTTCTATTTCACGAACAAGACGGCTTATCTCCACTCGATATGGCCTGCTCCCATCGGTTTTGTCCGCGGCAAGAATCATATTCACCACAGCAAACAATAGGATTATGGCAACCGTAACTGCCGAGAAAATTCTGTTAAATGCCTTCATATTTATAACCTACCCCCCATACAGTCACGATTTTTTTAGGATTTTTGGGGATGTCCTCTATTTTCCGCCGCAGCCATTTTATGTGTACTGTCAGTGTCTGCTGTTCCGAAAAGCTGTCGTTGCCCCAGACCTGTCCGAAAATATATTCCTTGCTCAGAGCCCTGCCCTTATTCTCCATCAAAAGCAGAAGCAGCTCAAATTCCTTCG
>OFFP01001169.1_pt1 | contig 18910 bp, 19 predicted proteins | sample 1521431 | NCBI WGS metagenome assembly OFFP01 (sample SAMEA3504104, study PRJEB24116) | mouse gut metagenome | biome: mouse gut; feature: mouse-associated habitat; material: faeces | place: Denmark | collected 2011
GCTCTTTTTCAGTATAGGCAGATGGTGTGAGCCGGCCGGGGCGCTCATATCAACCGCCGCCGCAATATTGCACACACATTCCTCGCAATGGCATAACAGCCACAAAATCCGTAAGCGCGTTGGATCGCCAAGCTGCTGAAATAAAAAGGATATTTCTTTGAAATCCTCTGCCAATGGCATTTTTTCCAAAACACGTTTTATATTCTGTCCGTGGTTATGAGGCAGATTGTAATGTTCCACAGCGATCAACTCCTTCCTCACACAATAATAACCATAACTTTTTTAACTGTCAAACAGCTTCACATAGATTTGGAGGTAAAACATGAGCAACACGGAAAAGACCACATTTCAAATCCCGACACAGCAAGAATTGGAGCAGCTAAGCGAACTGCACAAAGCAATGGGGGATTACAGCCGTATGAGAATCCTGTGGATTTTGATGGGCCAGGAATTATGCGTCAGCGATCTGGCAAAGCAAATGAACATCACGGAATCGGCTGTTTCCCATCAGCTCCGGGAGCTTCGTATCACAAGACTGGTTCAGTCGCATAAAGTCGGGAAAAATGTATTTTACTCTCTGTTGGATGAACATATCCAATGGGTACTGGAAGAAACATATGCCCACATTTCAGAAAGGTAAAATGCAGCCCCCATTCCGCATATCGGGAAGGGGGCTACACGAAGCTGTCCGATATTGAGTTACAGGTTTTCGTAGGAAACCAACTGGCTTACAGGAATACGGGCGCTGTCAAAACGCTCTGTGTCCGCCGCCCCTTCATCAGAATAACCGATTGCCAGGATATTGACCGGCTCCAGGTTGGAGGGGAGAGAAAATTCCTTGCTAAGAACATCCGGCTTGAAGTAGCATACCCAGACAGAACCAAGCCCAAGCTCCGTGGCTTGAAGCATCATGTGATCCGTCAAAATGGAAGCGTCAATGTCGCCGGTCTGCTTCTTATCAAAGGGACGAACCCATGCCTTATTGTGATCAGCGCAGACGATGATAGCCAGAGGCGCCCCATAGATATTGGCCGCCTTTCCAATCTTTGCCAGTCCTTCCTCGCCCTGAACGGCAATCAGGTGAACAGGTTGTAGGTTAGCGGCAGTCGGAGCTACGTGAGCCGCCTCCAGAATCTTTTCCAGCTTTTCCGCTTCAACTTTCTGATCGGTGTAGCTGCGTACAGAGTAGCGCTGTTTTGCAATGTTAATGAAATCCATCGTTTTATGTCCTTTCTGTGTGAAATTTTTATGTGTCAAACCAACCATCAAGTATATTGTATCACCAATCAAAAATTCCGCAATTACGCACTTTTTTGGTAGGCACTACCCAAAAGGATAGCCCCTGCGGTAAAGGAGAATGTATGATGAAATTTGAGAAAACGCAATTTAACTGTCCGGTTGAAGCGACCCTGTCCTTAATCGGAGGAAAATATAAACCGCTGATACTTTGGCATTTAATCGGCCATCCTCTCCATTACATGGAATTGCAACGGCTAATTCCCAGAGCCACCCCTAAAATGCTTTCACAACAGCTCCACGATTTGGAGGATTGCGGCATGATCCACCGTGAAGTAATTCCAGAAAAACCACCTAAAACGATTTACTCCCTGACTACATTTGGAAAAAGTATTTTGCCAGTTCTGGACGCAATGTGTAAATGGGGAACAGGATATTTAGACGGCCTGGACGTTCAGCCTCCGTGCTGCATTACCAAAAATAAATCGCCATTATAAAGCAAGCGGAGATAACTGATCTGTCAGGTCAGCTATCTCTTTTCTAAAATTTATATCAAGCTCTGCCGAACATAATTACATAAAGCTGAAAAATCCACATCCGGATTCTTGCTTAAGATTTTCCGCAGACATTCTTCTGCTTTACGGTGCTGCTCCGGCTTTTCCAAATCATCCAATAAAAAGAAAACGTTGAGCCGTCTGCCGATAATGAAAAGAAGTTTTTCGTCCGGCGGCAAGGTTAAAAAGCGATCAATAACCGATAGCATTTCTTGTTTCTCTGTTCGCAGATTCCCCCGTACCTCCAGAAGCAAATTGATGATATGCTCATTCATATAGAAACTGTCCATCTCATGTAAATGTTGCAAAAACAGCTTTTGCTCTATCACAATTTCTTCTTCCGATTGCAGGATAAACGAGCCTTCCCGGACAAGTTCTCCCATCTTAGATTCTGACTTAATTCCCGTGGCATGGACGCGGATAAAATCGGGCTGAATGATATTCAATGCGCTTGCTGTTTGGATTGCATTTTCATCTGACAACTCTTTACCGCCAATCCCAAGCAAGATAAATTCAGATAAAATCATGCCGGCCTCTTTTGCCATACAGCCACTTTTCACAACGGTATCTGCATTGAAACCTTTATTTATGAGCTGCAATATCGTATCTGATCCGGTTTCCATTCCACAATACAAATGATTTAGACCGGACTGCCGCAGCTCCTTCAATTCTGCCAGGCTTTTTCTTGTGATACTGTCTGCACGCGCATAGGAAGTAATGTACTCCAAATCAGGGAAATACTTGTTGAGCGCTTCTAATATCCGATGCAGATAATCCGATTTCAGCACCAAGGCATCTCCATCCTGCAAAAAACAGGACTTAAATTTTTTTCCCTGATACAGCTCTGCTTGTCTCTTTATATCTGTTATTGTTTCTTCAAGTGGGCGCATAGAAAACTTCATTGATTTGTAAAGCCCGCAGAAATAACACTTGTTCCAGTGGCAGCCTCTTGTCACACGAATAAGCAGGCTTTCACTTTCTGATGGTGGACGAATCGGTCCGATTTCTATATCTTTCATTTGCATTTCTCCTTTTTGTTGATTCATTCTAAGGGTAGCATCCCATAAAAGTCTTATCAAGAAGGCACTTTTTGGGTAGGCACTATCGTTTTGGGAAGTTCAATTTGCATAGATTGACAAAGCTACCGGTTATACCGAAAGTCAGATTATCCCGAATACATCAAAGAAAGCCAGTAATAGCGGCATTTCTTAGAGAAATATTCGGGATAACTTTTTAGTCATTTACACGGTCAGCTTTCCTAAATCTCTCGCTTAGGGAGAATAATTCGGGATAATCTTAGGTCCATCATAGACCGTAAAGACGTTAGAGGATTTCCTCATCACTGACGGTATAATTAACAGGCTCCGCTTCAAGGAAAGGATCAGAAGCCATTGCCTCCGTGATTGCTTTCCTTTTCGCTTCTGTATCTGTGTGTGCGTAAATCAGCGTGGTTTCAAGCTGTTTGTGTCCGAGCCATTGCGAGATTAAAGCTAAATCCATGCCGTGTTGGTATAAATGCATGGCCCTCGTATGTCTCCACAAATGGGGGTGGACATTCAGGGGGACATCCAGGCATTTCTCCCTTGCAGATGCGGCGTATTTCCGAATCCGGAGCCTTGCCGTATCATCGCACATGGCGTTACGGATTCCTTTGCGTTCCACATAAAAGAGCCATTCTGATGACATCCATGTTTTGCCCGGATGGAACACCTTCATATAATTCTGCAGATGTTTTACAGTATCTTTCATCAGGGGGACTATCCTGGTTTTCTTCCCTTTCCCATGAAGCGTCACAGTCGGCGTCTTGTCAACTTTAACGTCACAGATTTTCACATCCAGAACTTCCTGGATACGCGCCCTGGTATCATACAGAAAGATCATCAGGAACTGATCCCGCACGCCTATCCCCATTCTGGTGTCCGGCTCTGCAAGAAGCGCTTTTACTGCTTCTTCCGACATATAATCCACTTTCGCAAACCGGTCATTCTTTTGGATTCCGATAGCTGCCAGCCCGCTTGCAATGCTGATATATTCCGGGCGGCAGGCTGCGGCATAGGAGATAAATGCCCGGATGGCCGCCAGCTTGTTGTTGCGCGTAGCAGGAGCAGCATTCTTCTCCGCTGAAAGCCAGTCAAGATCCGAGTTCACCATTTCATATGTGACCATCCCGGAGGTGACGGACAGTACAGAGATATTTTTTGTCCGGCTGTATATTTAAGGAACTGGTTCAGGGTTGTCCTGTAAGCCTTTACGGTATTGCTGCTCGCTTTCCGTTGGTTCGGCAGGTAGACCAACAGGAAATCACGCAAAAGTGTGAATAACTGCTCGTCTTTTACTTTTCCCATAGTTCCACCCGTGGGATCAGATGGTTCATGCCTTCCCAGTCAATCCCTGCCGATTTTATCAGATTTTCCGGGAGAAGATGGATGTAATAAGCCGTCGCTTCCAGATCCCTGTGTCCCATGTATGTCTGCAGGTAAGGCAGACGGGAACCGAGGTCTTTCTTTTCGTCAAGCCACCGGTTCAAAACAGCAGTGGCATACCTACTGCAGCAACATGGCAAAGTCGGGCATGAACCCAAAGACGCTCCAGTATCTGATGGGGCATAGCGATATCGGGGTGACGCTGAATACATACACGCACCTCGGACTGGAGGATGTTGCGTGATGAACTGAAGCGGATGGAGGATTTGGAGGTAGCGAGGAAGGAGCTGGAAAAGGCAAAGAGTGAAAAGCCTGTGTCGCAGAAAATGTTCCGGGCAATTTGATAAGGAGATGGTAAAGCGCTCTGCTTCGGCGGGGCGTTATTTTTTTATAATTTCGTTTCCAAATATGGGCAGTTTTATGGTAGAATGATAATTGGAAAATTAGAATAAGTTAAGGAGATGTCATGAATGGATTTGGATTTTATGAGAAATATGTCACGTTAATGGGCAACTTAAAAGATAAACCGGATAGAGCAACACCGTACAAAATAGATTATTTGAGAAAAATAATCAAAGATGGAAAGGTATATAAATTTATTTCATTTGACGGGGAACCAAGTCTGGTAAGGACGAAGATTGATACATTAAAGCAAGGAAAAATATGGTTCTCTTTTTATAAAACATTAAATGATGAAACAGAATTTCTAATTAATTATGATGTAAATAAAATCGCTATGGAAACAGGACGAAGTGTCAGTAATGTGCATTTATTAATTAACTATTTTACGCAAATGTATGATGTGTATTCTCTCACATATGAGTGCCAGGATTATATGTGGAAAGATTATGCATCCAATGGAAATGGGATTTGCATTGAATTTAGTGTAGGGGATTATGATTATTTATATCCGGTAGAGTATTTGGACAAAGAAAATATTGATTTTAACAAAATGATAATTTCAGGGATTAACAATGGCGACTTTGCATTTGCTATTATCCCATGGGTAATTAAAAATCCGTATAATGTAACCTTGAATATGGATTCTACAAAAGAGAAGGAAGTAAGGATGCTTTATTGCCCATATGACTTGGGGGAAGTGAATGGTGGCACAATTGAAATGAATATTAAGGAACGATTAGGTTATAAGGGAATCGCAAAGCCATATGTAGATTTTGACTTAAGCATTTCAAAAATTATTTTTGGGGATAAATGTAATAGTAAATTGATAGAGGAATTGAAATCGTACCTGAATACAAAGGGTATAGGTTATACATATTTATAAAAGTGAGAAGACAAATAAATGCAGTAGTAAAAACCCCAAATTCTTACTACGTTTTTACTACGATTGACGGCTTCAACTTGCCACATTTTGCCCCGTTTTGCTCATTCTGTGATTTTATTAACAATATTCATCTGAAAAATAAACCTCGCAAAACGTGCCAAAACACGGCAATTCAACGCATTTTAGGAGGAATTTTTATTATGATAAAAATACTTTTCGTCTGCCACGGCAGGAGTAAGGTAAAAACTGCATAATTCGGCACTTCGGGGCAAACTTGGGCATACTGTGGCAGACAAATAATACTTGGACTACGATAAAACTACGAATGAGGAAATGAAAAACAGGAAATGTGAATAATCGTTAAATTGTGGTTGTATTGTTATAAGGTATAAAATAAAGATAGTGGGTATTATGAAGAGAAATTTAAAACTGAAAATGTGGAAAACAAGGCTCGGAACGCATTTATTGTATTTCTGGGTCTTTTATTATTCCGAAAGCAATAAATTATTATTCCTTTTTGATTGATATTATTCCGAAAATAGGATATACTATTGAGGGAAAAGAGGTGCAATCTTTATGTATATAACGGTAAAGCAGGTAGCGGAAAAGTGGGGGATTTCTGACAGACGAGTGCGTATACTTTGCTCGGAAGGAAAGATTTCAGGTGTTATACGAGAAGGGCGTAGCTGGATGATCCCGGCAGATGCGAAAAAACCAGAGGATGGACGGTATAAGGCAGCGGAAAGTTTGTTGACGGCCATAGACAGAAAGAAAATAGAACTGGATTCCAGACGACCACTGACAGAGGGGGAATTGGAACGTCTGACAGAGGAGTTTGTAGTCGAATACACATATAATTCCAATGCGATTGAAGGGAATACTTTAACCTTGCGTGAGACGGATATGGTTTTGCGTGGACTGACGATCGACAGGAAACCATTAAAAGATCATATGGAGGCAGTCGGGCATAAAGAGGCATTTGATTTTGTGAGAGATCTGGTAAAAGATCAGGTGCCTTTATCAGAGAGTATCATCAAGCAGATTCATTATCTTGTGTTGGCGGATAAACGAGAGGACAGGGGCGTTTACAGAAGAGTCCCCGTCAGGATCATGGGTGCGAAACATGAACCGGTACAGCCATATTTGATCCAGCCTAAGATGGAACAGTTGCTGCAGGCTTATAGAAATAGTATTGAACATATCATTCCGCGACTCGCACGATTTCATGTTGAATTTGAGGGGATTCACCCTTTTATTGACGGAAATGGCAGAACTGGAAGGCTGCTTGTGAATCTGGAATTGATGAAAGCCGGATACCCGCCGATTGATATTAAGTTTACAGATCGGATTTCTTATTACAACGCGTTCGATGAATACCATGTAAAGCATAATCTTGGTGCAATGGAAAAGCTGTTTGCGGGTTATGTGAATGCAAGGTTGGACAGTTACTTGAAGATGCTGGAGATATCATAAATCCGCATTATCTGTCCGGATAGGAAACCCTCGCAGGCTGGAACGGTCAATAGGCTATCTCTTGTTATACCCCATTGACCGTTTTTAGAGCTGATATCCGGTTGTCAGTATTCACAGGGAGAGAGATTCGATCTTACAACTGTGCTGTCTAATGCTGTAGGTATCCCAGATGGACAAGGAGCGTCAGAACATCATCTTTAGAGTGGAATGTAACTATATCATTTGTAAAACTATGGATATTAACAGTGATATGGTTGATTACCTGATTGCAGTAGCAGATTAATCCGGTCTTGTCGATATAGATTTTTACGAAAGGATATCCTTCCTGCAATACCGATAGAATCCCACTCCAATCCCAATCACCGTAAGGCTAAGCCCCACCGAAAGATATTTCACATCCAGACACTCATCCGCAATAATATCCGCGCTCTCCGTATAGCCAAAGGGTGTCAGATATTTCAAGAATTTCACCTGCTCCGTCAGATTCGCAATAATATTCAGAAAGTAAAGAAGAGCAGCCATGCCAAGCCCGATTCCTGCGCCTCCCTGATTTAAGAAAGCCGATATCCCGAAACAAACGGAAGCCACCTCAACCTGCAAGATAAAATAGGCAAGGAACAACAAAAAGAGCGGGCGAATGTCCGGCGTCTCCCCGATTGCACAGATAGAGACAGCGGTAACGGCGGCTACGGAAAGATTCAGGAGCAAAATCTGTATCAACACAGAAACCAACTTCTTGCCCACGATTTCCCGGCGGCTGACCGGATGAGTGAGGAGGAATTCCGCTGTCTGTTCCTTCTCTTCCTTCACTAACACAGAGATGCCCAGAAGAGCCGCAAAAAAAGCGCCCCCAAGCCCCAGGATATTGCCGCATTCCACGCCGAAGAACCCCATGAATTCGCCAAAATTAAGCCTGTCCATGCCAAAAGCGGCGGAAAAGCCGCCCATTTCGGCGAACACCGCGCTGACGTCCCCCATCTGTGTCTCCATTTCCGGATATATGAGGACACAGAGCGCCATCATCAATGCTATCACCATTGTCCATATGAGTAAGGTTATCCGTCCCTGTTTCAATTCGTGTTTTATCATAACCATATGAATTCTCCTCACTATCCATAATAATGCATAAATATCTCTTCCAAATCCGGCTCGGTAATGGAAACATCCGTAAGGCTCAGCCTGGCCAGAACATGCAGCAAATCCTTCAGACTGCCGCCATAAAGAAAACTTACGGAATCCCCGTCTGTCTGCACATCCTTCATGTCTGGCAGCTCAAGCGGCAGTTTCGCGCCCCTTAGCCGAACCCGTTTCGTATCAGTATGCCCAAGATTTTGTGTACTGTCTGAAACCAGCAGGCGCCCTTCTCGGATGACAGCCGCGTGCCGGCAGTACCGCTGGACTTCCGAAAGGATATGAGAAGATACGAAGATGGTAGCTCCGTTCTTATTGCGCTCTTCCAATATCGAATAGAACTCCCGCTGCATCAGCGGGTCCAGCCCGCTGGTAGGTTCATCCAGAATGCAGACCTCGGGCATATGCTGGAGCGCGCAGACGATGGAAACCTTCTTGCGGTTGCCAAGGGACAGTTCACGGATTTTTTTGTTCACATCCAGTTCCAGACGCTCACAGAGATTTCTCGCTTCTGCGCGGCAATCCCTGCGGCGCAGCTCGGCGGAGAAGCCAATTACATCCCGGACTCGCATATTACGGTAAAAGGAAGCCTCCGAAGGCATATATCCCACATGGGAGAGAATCTCCTCTTTTTGGCGGCTGATATCCATGCCGAGAATCTGCGCGCTTCCCTCCGAAGGCGAGGTCAATCCAAGAAGGGTGCGGATCGTGGTGCTCTTCCCGGCGCCGTTAGGCCCGATGAAACCGAAGAAATCTCCCTGTTCCACGGTCAGGTTCATATCCGTGATTCCCCGTGCCCTTCCATAATATTTTGTCAGTGAAGTGGTTTTGATCGCATCCATTTTTCACATAAGCTCCTTTCTGAGGTATCCATTGCATGCTTCCCGGGGTGCCTTTTGGATATATTTTTTAAGAGGACTTACGCAGGTAAACATTTTTCCAAAATGCCAACATTGCCCCGAAATCCGCTTCCAGCGTCTTGGCGTCTAATGTCTCCCCGCGCTGTACAATCTCCCACAGATATCCTACAGACATCAGATAAATCTGCCTGTGCATCATCGCAAGATCCAGCCCGGGAATAAAATCGTCGGGATTCAGTCCGGCAAGGGCGTCTGCCGCCTTCCGGTCAAAATGCTGCCGGTAGCTTTTCTGGATATGTTCATAGACGGCCGGTTCCTTTTCGTAAAATGCCTTCATGGCAAATGCCGCCATGTCTGGGTAGCGGCACATCATCTGTATTTTCGCGTACATGCCCCGCTCCATCATTTCAAATAAATCCGTGGAATCATAACAGCGGTTCTCTGCAAGATATTCGCAGGTGAGATCCGCCGCTTTGTTCCATAGGAAGAGGTACAGCTCTTTCTTATTTTGGAAGTAATGGAACAGGAGGGATTTGCTGATCCCCGCCTCATCCGCAATCTCCTGCATAGGGCTTTTGCGGTAGGAATTCTGTGAAAATACACGGAATCCGGCATTGATGATCCGCTGTTGCTTTTCCGGAGGAAGGGTATAGAATCTTTCATTCATATGGAAATTCCTCGCTGACTAAAACGGTCAATAGGTTATCTCTTATTATACTCCATTGACCGTTTTTGAGAAGACTATTTATAAAAGATTTTTTTCAAACGATTAGACTGCTAATCTTAAAATGTCAACAAATTCCTTTACATGCAAGGACACATAATGGCCGACTGGCGAGGTATCGTTGTTCGTGGCCCTAACCGCCATTTCTTCAAAATGCGTATCGTCGATGCCCATCTCTGTCAAAGTTGTCTTTAGATTCAACGATTTGAAAAAGTCTTCCAATTTGTCTGCCAGAAGGCATGCCATCTCTTCCTCCGTATAGTGGTAGGAATCGATGCCAAAGACTCGGTTTGCAAGCTGCGCAAGTTTGTAAGGCTTGATTTTTGCCATATATCTGCACCATGCAACGAGGACGACTGCCATGCCTTCGCCATGAGTAATCCCGTATTGGGCACTGAGCTCATGCTCAATCCGGTGTGAGCCCCAGTCGGCGGCGCGTCCTGTATCAAGGATGCCGTTGTGTGCAATAGACGCCAGCCACTGGATTTCTGCACGGGCATTATAATCCGCAGGTTCTTTCATTAGGCGCAGTGAGTTTACCAGAGCCGCCTTGATAGCGCCTTCAATCATATAGTCTGTGGTGTCTGTGTGGCTCACATCCGAGAAATATCTCTCCAGCAAGTGGGAGAGGATATCGGCACATCCGCAGGAGGTCTGGTATGCCGGAAGCCCCAGGGTGTATTTGGGATTCATGATAGCAAATTTCGGTATGATCATATCGTCCTCAAATCCCAGCTTCATCAATCCGTTTGAAATGATAGCTGCATTGGACGTCTCGGACCCACTTGCCGGAAGTGTCGTAATTGCGCCCACAGAAACGGCATATTCCGGCGCTGCCGTTCCGTCAAAGAAATCCCACACGTCGCCTCCATAAGGAATTCCAAGGGCGATTGCCTTGGCCGTATCCACAGAGCTTCCGCCCCCGGCTGCAAGGACAAAATCCACGGAGTGTTCTTTGGAAACCGCGACCAGCTTGCGGATTAGTTCAATCTTTGGATTTGGCACAACGTCGCCGCATTCCAGAAAATCAATATCCAAACGGCTGCATGCATCCTTGATTACATCCCAGATTCCAAGTGTCTTAATAAAATCCCCGCTGTATACAAACATCAGAGAAGTGACTTTATATTTTTTTAGCAGTTGATAGATATTCTGTTGCGCCCCATCTCCAAAAAAGATTTGGGCTGGATTGTTATAGTGAAAGTTTAGCATCGTAATCCTCCTAAAGTTTACCTTAATTTTGGGTTTAGCAATAACGGACGGGAATGTTATGCTGTCTCAGTTTTTCATTCCATATATCAGGCAGGCATTTATCTGTGATGATCATGTTGATACTGCCAAGGCCGGTTATGATGTAATCGGCGGAATCAAAGAACTTGGTATGATCTGCAATCAGATAATGCTCTCGTGATTGGGAAATATAAGCTTTTCGGACTTGGCTTTCATTCATGTTATTGTCAAGCAGGCCGTGGTCTAAATCAACGGCCGGATTGCTGATAAAACACTTGTCCGCAAGGTAATAAGAGATTGCGTCGGTAGTCTGGTATCCGGAAAATGAATTCGAGCGTTGGCGGAAGGTTCCCCCGAGGGCAATCAATTTGACTTTGGAAAACTGATTGCTGAATAAATCAAATATACGAAGGGAATTCGTAATAATCGTAACGCTTAAATTGCGCTGAACAATCTCTTTGGCGAGTGCCAGACAGGTAGTGCTGCAGTCCAGGAAAATCGTATCGCTATTTTTAATGAAATTATCGATTGCGTAGGACGCAAGCTTCTTCTTCTCCTCGGAAAAGAAGGTTTCCCTAAGCTGCACCGGTGCGCCTTTGTCATCGGCGTCCGGCAGGAAAGCTCCGCCATGGATTCTCTTTAACTTATTTTGTGCTTCCAGCTCTTTTAAATCTCTCCGGATGGTTTCTTCGCTGCAGTCCAGCTTTTGGCTCATCGTAGAGATAAGAATGCTTCCGTAAGTATGCAGCTCTTCCTCTATCAGTTTGTGACGTTCAATTTTTAACATGGCTTATAAATCCTTTCGGCAATATTTATAGAAAAAATGAATCGTGATATTGAATACAATCTTATAATATCAAAAAAAACCGCATAAATCAACATTAAAATGAAAATTATATGGAAAAATGACGAGAAAATGCAAAAAAATATCAAAAAATATAAAAAATATCAACAATAGCATGTTGACAAATGTTGATTTATGTTGTAATGTGTTGGAAAGGCAAAAATAATCAAAGGAGGGTAGTGGAAATAAAATGTGATTTTTGGGAATAATAGGAAAAATGGAAATTTGTATGTGAATGCATCAGACGGACGGACAGTCAATGAAAGAAAAATGTTGAATTACAAAGAAAGGAAAGAAAAAAATGGAAAATGCGAATAAAAAAGGAAGCTTTAAGGGATTATTGCCTCTGGTTATCTTTTTGGCCGTATATTTCGCAATGGGAATCGGGACCGGAGATTTCTCTAACTTCCCATTGATGATTGGTATTTTCTTGGCATCTGCGATTTCGTTGTTTATGAAGAGCCCGGTTGCCGAAGAAAAATCATTTACGGAGAAGGTTGTCATGTTTTGTAAGGGCGGGGGAGATGATACGCTGATCCTGATGGTCATCATCTACATGCTGGCAGGCGCCTTTTACGGAGTGGCAAGCGGGATGCACGCCACAGATACGGTAACGAATATCGGTATTTCAATTTTGCCGACAAATATGATTATTCCCGGATTATTCTTAATCGGCTGCGTACTTAGTTTTTCAATGGGTACTTCGATGGGGACTGTGGCGGCGCTGATGCCGATTGCGATTGATATCGCGTCGAAGACAGGCGTGAACGTCGCGCTTGTAAGCGGCGTCGTAGTTGGAGGGGCAATGTTTGGCGATAACCTTTCGTTCATTTCCGATACGACAATTGCAGCGACCACAACACAGGGAATTGAAAACAAGGAAAAATTCAAAGCAAATATTTTTATGGTTGGGCCTGCGGTCGTCATCACAGTAATCGCATTAGCGCTATATCCCATCGATGCAGCGAAGATTTCGGCAGGCGGAGATATCAATCTCGTAAATCTGATTCCCTACATACTGATTATCGCGTTATCCCTGATTGGCATGCACGCAGTCATGGCAATGACGATCTCAGTAATTTCAGGTATGGTGATTGGAATCATACACGGAGATTTCACATTTATTGAATCCTTCTCAGTCGTGCATAATGGGATGTGCTCAATGCAGGATATGGCGGTTATTGCGATATTCGTAGGCGGGCTGGTGGCAATCATGCAGTATTTGGGAGGCATTGACTGGCTGCTGAACAAATTGGCTAAGGGAATGAAGTCCAAAGTGGGCGCGGAGCTTAGCATTGCCGCTTTGGTAAGCCTGGTGGATGTAGCCACGACAAACAACACGATTTCGATTATCGCCTGCGGGCCGATTGCAAAAGATATCTCAGAAGAGTTCGATATCACTCCGGCAAGGACGGCGAGCATTTTGGACTTGTTTTCGTCCGCGTTTAACGGTTTAACGCCTTATGCAGGACAGCTTTTGACAGCGGGCGCAATGGCACAGATCGCACCGGTAACGATTATGCCTTATGTTTGGTACGATATTCTTATGATTATCTTCGGTGTTATTTTCATTTTGCTGGGCTTGCCGAAATTCAAGGGAAAAGCCGCCAAAAAGGAAGATTAAAGTCAGTCGGGGAGGAATTTAGATATGGAAAAATATTCAAAGTACTTTTTGCTTGATGCTGATACGGTAAAAGAATATGCAAAAGAAAAGGTCGGATATTTCAAAGAAGAAGAAAAACTATACGCAGCCGAAATTGGCGATGGGAATATTAACTATGTCTTTAAAGTGTGGAATCCGCAGACAGGCAGATCCCTGATTGTCAAACAGGCAGATACGGTGCTGCGTTCTTCTGGCAGGCCGCTGGATCGGTATCGGAATAAGATAGAGGCGGAAATGCTTGGCATCGAAAGTGAATTGGCAGAGGGGCTTGTCCCCAGAATATATCTGTATGATGAAATTATGTATGCGATGTCTATGGAAGACATTTCCGCATACAAGAATCTTCGTACCGAAATGGCGGCTGGTAAGATATTCCCAAAACTGGCGGAAGATATTACAGCATTTATGGCGGGAACGCTGCTTCTGACCACGGATTTGATTCTCGACAGGGCAAAGAAGAAGGAAAGGGTAAAACTGTTTATGAATCCGGAGCTTTGTGATATCACTGAAGATCTGGTGTTCACAGAACCATATTATGATTATAAGGGACGTAACGTGATTCTGGATGAGAACAGAGACTTTGTAAAAGAGAAGCTTTATGGAGACAAAGAGCTTCATGCAAATGTGGGGCAACTTCGCGACGGCTTTATGAATCATGCGCAGGCATTGCTTCACGGGGATCTGCATTCTGGCTCAATCTTCGTGAATCAGGAAGGGACAAAGGTCATTGACCCGGAATTTGCATTCTATGGGCCAATGGGATATGACATAGGGAATGTGATCGGCAATCTGTTCTTTGCATGGGCAAATAAATTCTATACCGATTCCGGCAATCGGGAATTTTTGGTATGGATAGAGAATACGATTGGGGAAGTTGTGGATAAAGTCAGAGAGAAATTCAATGAAAAATGGGATGAGACTGTGACCTTCCCGTTATATACAAATGAAGAATTCAAAAAAGATTACATAGAACAAGTGATGTCGGATTCCTTCGGGTATGCCGGAACAGAGATTATCAGGCGCATCGTCGGGGATTCAAAGGTAAAAGAGGTTACGGATGTGGAAGATTTGACGCTTCGAGTCCCGATGGAAAGAGCCTTGATTGAAATCGGGATCAAACTGATTAAGGAAAGAGCCGCGCTTAGGACCGGAATAGATATACGTGCTGTCGGAACAAAATATTTCTGTTGAACCAGCGGTTTGGCGGCAGATAGAAAAGGAAAGATGTATGATGGAAAGATATGATCAGGATTTGGCGTTCATGCTGCGGTATGAGAATGTAGCATGGTACGAAGATGGAAAAGTAAGAATATTGGATCGCAGAGTTTACCCGACAGAAGTAACGTTTGTCGAGTGTACAACTTACAAGGAAGTAAAGAAAGCGATTGCCGATATGGTTACACAGAGCGCAGGGCCTTATACCGCCGCGGGAATGGGGATGACGCTTGCCGCCCATGAGGTGGAAGGAAAGACAGAGCAAGAGCAGACAGAATTCCTTGCGCAGGCTTCTTATGATATTTCCCATGCAAGGCCGACGACTGCAAACAGGATGGAAATCATAACAAAGGGATGCCTTGAGGCGGCAAAGAAAGCCCTTGCAGAAGGAAAGAGCGCAGTAGAAGCATGCTTTTGCAGGACGGTTGATTCTCTGAACAGAAGGTATTCCACCATGGAGAAGGTGGGAGAGTATCTTGCGTCTCTGTTCCCGAAGAACGGAACGGTTATGACCCAGTGTTTCGGCGAGACCATCATCGGAATGATGCTCCGTGCGGCGAGAAAACATAAAAATGATATCAAGATTTATTGTGCCGAAACAAGGCCGTATCTTCAGGGGGCAAGATTAACTGCAACCTGTTGTGCGCAGATGGGATTTGATACTACGGTAATTACAGACAACATGGCAGCCTATTCTATGCAGCATAAAGGAATTGACCTCTTTACTTCCGCGGCAGACACCATTGCAAGAGACGGGCACATTGCGAATAAGATAGGGACTTTCCAGATTGCGATACTGGCAAAATATTTTGGGATTCCGTATTATGTGACCGGAATCCCGGATAAAGATAAGCTGCATGGTGAGGATATAGTTATAGAAGAAAGGGATGCCAAACAGGTGCTTTCTTACCGTGGGATTCCCAGTACGATTCCTCGTGTAAAAGGAATCTATCCTTCTTTTGATATTGTGCCGCCGCACTTGATTAGCGGCGTGGTAACGGATAAGGGCGTCTATGTTCCGGGCTTGTTAAACGATTACTTTAAGGGAAAGGTCGAAGAGTTTTATTAAAATGTATCGGATACAGATACAGGTTTAGAGAGGTGGATTGGTAAAATGAAATTATTAATAAGAGCGCCTTTTACAGAATGTGAAAGAAAAAGACTGGAATCTTACTTTGATGAGATTGTCTATGACCCATGGACCAGAACGGGAGAGCGATACTATGAGGACGAGATGCTGGACGCGTTGCGAAAGGAACAGCCGGACGCGTTGATTACAGAGCTTGACCGCATCACAGAGAAGGTTCTGGCAGGATATGACAGATTGCTCTTTATCGGAGATTGCCGGGCTGTCCCGGCAAACATTGACGTAGACGCCTGTAAGAGGGCAAATGTCCCGGTGCTGTGTACGCCTGCAAGGAACGCGCAGGCAGTTGCCGAGATGCTGACAGGGCTTCTTGTCAGCTACATGCGGAATATCATCCCGGCAGTACAATGGGTCCGGGAAGGTAAATGGGTGGAGGGGACGACCCCTTATTATACTTGGATGGGACATGAACTGTGTGGCAAGAAGGTCGGGTTTGTCGGATTCGGGGCAGTCGGAAGGCATGCCGCCCGGATTCTGGAAGCATACGGATGCCAGATTTTCTTCTATGATCCATATGTAGATCATGTACAAGAAGCCTATCAGAAATGCGGATTAGAAGAGATATTCGAGAATTCCGATATTGTATCCATTCACCTTCCGGTTATGGAAAGTACAAAGGGAATGATACATGCAGATTTGTTTGCAAAAATGAAAGAAACAGCAATTTTTGTTAATACCGCAAGAAGCGCAGTGGTAGACGAGGGGGCACTGATAGAAGTATTAAGGGCGAAAAAAATCAAAGGTGCAATTCTGGACGTGCTGTCGGTTGAACCGCCGACAGAAGACGCCCTTGCGGTTGCAAAATTGGATAATGTATTGCTGACGCCCCATATCTGCGGGGCCGCCTATGAAGTGACAGATCATCAATCACAGATTATGGCAGACTGTATTGACGCCTGGATGAAAGAGAAAAAATAAGAGAAAGAAGATGAAAAAAGAAGATAAAGGAGAAGAGGCAGGTGGAGAATAATTATCTGATTTTGGACATGGGAACCGGCAATTCCAGAGTCGGGCTGGTATCTTCCGACGGAGTTGTCCTGGGAATCCGCAGCTATGTGAACCGCTACCATACCGATCCATTATACGAAGACGCGCAGTATTTCCTTCCGGAAGAGTGGAGCGGTTATCTCTTAGAAGGATGCCGGGAATTAATGGAAGAATTCCCGGAGCATCCGGTGAAAGCCATTACTTCAACCGGAGCCAGAGAGAGTATTGTCCTTTATAACGGGGAAGGGAAGGCTTTCATGGGACTTCCGAATATCGATAACCGCGGCCGCGCCTGGATGGACGAGATTGAAGACTGTGCATTTATCTATGAACGGACAGGAAGATGGGTGACGGAAGATTTTCCGGCTGCAAAATTAATGGGATATAAGAAAAAATATCCAAGAGAGTTCCAAAACATTGCAAAAATTACCAGTTTGAGCGAGTGGGTTGGAGAAATATTTACCGGAAAAATCGTGATAGAACCGTCGCAGGCATGTGAAACCCAGCTATTTGATATCCAGGAAAAAGCGTGGTCAGAAAGGCTATGCAGGAATTATGGAATTCCCATGGGCATATTGCCGGAAATAGCGAAAGCAGGCGACAGTTTGGGAACCATCAAAAAAGAGTTTTCAGACAAGCTTGGACTCAATGGGCAGGCAGAGTTTATCGTAGGCGGCGCAGATACACAGATTGCGGTGAAAGGCATCGGAATTGGCATCGGGGATATAGCCGTCGTATCCGGGACGACTTCGCCAGTTGTCACCATCACAGATTATAAATATTACGACGAACAGAAGCGGTGCTGGACAGATTCTAATCTGGGAGGGGAGACTTATCAGGTTGAGACGAATCCAGGAGTAACCGGTTTGAACTATCAGCGGATGAAAGCGTTATTATTCCCGGATACCTCATATGAAGAGGTGGAAAAGAATATGGCACGGCAGAAAGGGTATTTGTGTACGGCTACTTTTTCATCCCTGCATTTTTCAGAAAAGCGTTCCCTGAAAAAGGGAGGATTTGTGACAAAGGCGCCGTTTGACGCAGATTTGGATGCTGTCGATATGATGTGGGCGGTAGTGGCAGATATTGCATGTTCCATATATGTACAGTATCAGAATCTATGTGAAATGACCGGGCATAAGAAAGAATATATCTTAGGATGCGGCGGTGGGTTTCGTTCCGAGATCTTATGCCAACATCTGGCGGATTTGACAGGCAAGAAACTGGTGATAAGGGAGGGCTTCGAGCAGGCGTCTATTCATGGATGTGTAAAGATTTGCAACGAGCGGTACGGAAAAGATGCAGATGGGAAAGGCGGTGCAAAGCAAGAAAAAGTATATATGCCGTGCGGACAGGGTTTGATACATGCATATTATGAAGAATGGTTGGAGAACCGCCGGGTGTTAAATCCCTAAAAATAAGACAAAAACAAAGGAAAGAAGGAGATCAAATGTTATTACAAGAAGAAAGAGAAGAGATTGTAGAATATGGAAAAAGAATGAGCGGCGACAGGCTGGCTGCCGGAACAAGCGGAAATATCAGTATTTACAATGCCGAGAAGGGCTGGATGGCAATCAGTCCTTCTGGTATCGGGTATTTTGACACAAAGCCGGAAGATGTTGTAGTTATGGATTTAAATGGGGACATCATAGAAGGCTGGAGGAAGCCGTCCAGTGAGTGGGCGCTGCATACGGCGATGTATAAAGCGAAACCAGGCTGCAGGGCTGTCGTACATACACACTCTATGTACTGTACGGTATTTGCAACGCTTCGCCAGCCATTGCGCCCTGCCCATTATGTAATTGCAGATGCAGGCGTAGATACGGTTCCATGTGCACCCTACTGTACATACGGGACGCGCAAGCTTGCAGAAGCGGCAGTCAAGGCAATCGGCGACAGTAATGCCGTACTGCTGGCGAACCATGGTATGCTTGCCTGCGGCGGAAGCCTTGCGGGTGCGTATTCTCTTGCCTGTGGAATGGAATTCTGCGCGGAAGTAGAGTATCGCGCAAGAACGATTGGCAATCCGGTTTACTTGTCAGCGGAAGAGATGGCGGAAGTATTGGAAAGCTTCAAAAGCTATGGGCAGCCGAAAAGGTAAATAAAACTCCCGCCCGCTCCTGGACGAACATTACAGG
>OFFP01001175.1_pt1 | contig 18852 bp, 17 predicted proteins | sample 1521431 | NCBI WGS metagenome assembly OFFP01 (sample SAMEA3504104, study PRJEB24116) | mouse gut metagenome | biome: mouse gut; feature: mouse-associated habitat; material: faeces | place: Denmark | collected 2011
GGGTGGACAAATATCCGGAGTCGGTAAAGGCTCTCCACGACGCGGGCCATGAGGTGATGAACCACTCCAACACCCACGCCCACTACCCCCAGCTCTCCGCCGGCGAGGTGGTGGCCGACCTGAACGCCTGCAACGACAAGATCGAAAAGATCACCGGCGTCCGGCCCACCCTGGTCCGCCTGCCCTACGGCGACTACGACGACAACTCGGTAAACGCCGTGCGGTCCATCGGCATGGAGCCCATCCAGTGGGACGTGGAAACGAGTGTAATATAGGAAACCCCTTGCGGCACAGGCACTTCAAGATTTTCTATGTTCCCTTTTCTGGTAAACAAACTACGATAATTTGACCGATTTCTCTGACTGTCGCTCCTCTGTTTCCCATAGTTTAATACTTTTCTATGGGTCAACTTCCTACCCAAAAGTATAACCCCGAAGCTGGCAGGTATAAAAATGGAACACCTTGGTATAAACATGTACTTGTAATAAATATATAAAGTGGTAGAATACTATTGTACGATACTATAACCAAACACATCAGCCGGTTCTCAAACGAGAACCGGCTTTCTTTATGCCTTAGAAATGGAATTTGGGAAGGAGCACTATGCTTTACAACACACCAAGGGAAACCACTTACTACAGTTTTCCTATAACCTATCGAGTGGAACATAGAAATGGACATCCAACCCTTATATTATCCTATCGTCAAAGTGGGAAGATCGTCTACGAGCATCCACCCCGACGTATCAAAAATTTATCTATTGATAGTCTACCCCCAAAAATACTGGAGGAGTTCTTTCAGCGTCTCCTCTCCTTGGAACCTCCCGCAGACCAACGGGAGCGCGGTCTGCTCCTCCGCCGGTCACTGGTTAATCTTCCGTTAGCCGTTCTCTTTGCAGCAGACTCATATACACTTTTTACGAATCCGCATTTAGGCCGCAAAAAGTCCTCGATTGAAGATGATGAACGAGCAATCACATTACTGCTCAAACATGAAGGGGGAACGCCCTGGCGAGAGGTCACACCCTCCAGATGCAGTCGATGGATGTATGGCCACAACCTTAGCGACCACGCCCGGATATCCATCAAACGTGTCATGCTCTCACTGTTTCTTCACCAGGCCGAGGAAAGGATTATCGAAGAAATCCCCTGGTGCAACTACGACCCAAATGCCGCCAGTCGGCCAAAACAAAATGCAAAGTCCTTGATTCGTACCAATGTCGATCCAACAACATTGACTGACGGGCAGTGCCAGGCCTTGCTCACCCCTATCGCTAAAGCGATTCAGGGGGGAACTGTCTCCGGTCCCGATATCGCTCTGCTTCTCCGTCTGACTCTAGCTTTACCATTAGAGGAAATTTGTGCTCTTAATATAGGAGATTTTTGCTATCTAAGAGATTATCCAAACCGATTGACTGTCAATATTACGCACCAAGTCACTCGTGCAGATGGTCAGAGCTCTTATCGTATTTGTCCACATACAGATTCCTACAAAATACGGAAGCTACCTCTTTCCATTTATTTTTGTATAGTGTTCGAATCCTATAAAAAGAATCGGAAGGCAAAAAGTGTCCCCCTCTCGGAATTACCTTTAGTACCAGCCAAGAACAATGTTCAACGGCGCATGCGACCAGAGGATCTCCGAAAAGAGTTGGAGAAACGCTTTGATTTACTCCCACACCAGGAAATTACTGTTTCAAAAAGCAAACATCCGTCTCTTCACAGATTGCTCTCCAAAACAGCTCCCAGAGAACTTAGTAAAAGCGGATTTGAGAACGAAGAATTACGTTTTCTGCTGGGCCAGGCTCCTAAACTCGTATCCGCAAAAAGCTATGCCGATTTTTTTAACGAGTCAGAGCTCAATAAGTTAGGGGCGTTGCAAGATAGATGGTTGGGCCGTCTGTGGCCTGACCAATCCAAGATCAATGCTGGCAAAATCGGAAAGCTGTCCGGTAAAAGATCTATGCTAAGATATACAAGCACTCAAGGGGAGCGTACCCAGGCGGCTATCCGGATTACAATTCCTTCAATTGACCCAGCTGTTTTGGATACTATTTCTGCTGAGGGAATCTTGCTGGAACTCGGAGTCTGCTATGGATGTTCTGGGACTGTAACATTTTCGACAGTTGACGAAGGAGAACAAGATGATATTGGATAAAAACACAATAAACACAGAAAATTTCTGTGATTTAACTTTAGCAGAATACTGGGAAATGTATCGTTTCGTGATTGCCGATGAGCGTGGCTGGGATTGCAAAAGTACAGAATGTCCCTCTTTTGGGTCTGGATGTTCAAAATTCTGTGCAGACACACAACAGCGGGAACATATCTGCGGCACTCTGCGAACATATAGCCGATATGTCTGTTTACTCCAGGAATCATTAGGCAAAAAATCAATCTGCGAAATTTCCCTCGGTGATATCCGCTGTGCACTTGAATCTGTACAGAATGAAACTGGTTGGGCGGATGAAACAATGCGGACAGTACAGTCTTGCCTTAGTGTTATATTTCGGTTCGCGGAAGTACGTGGCGATGCTTGTAATGTCTTGAAATACACATCATATAGAGAGGGACAGGACAAGGCAACAAATGTCAGAGACCTATTGGCATTGATTTCTTCCCAAAAATCCAAAGACGTAATCCAAAGCCGCCTCCAAGATATTCAGGAAAAACACATTCACCGAACTAGGTCACTTACAATCTGGCAGACGGAGAAGCTTTCTCAGATTATCCGTGAGGGGATTACCGTAGATGGCCGATACTGTGCGTTGGCCATCATGCTCTACACAGGAGCCCGTCCAGCGGAAGTCCGTGCTTTGCGATGGAGGGATTTGGTTCCTTTCTTGGATCACCCCGACCATTTATTATTGCGTCTACATCGGACACTTGACCCAAAAGGGAATCCAAAACAGTCGATGAAAACAACGAATGCTTATCGGACCATTCCGGTTCATTTTGAACTTGCTCAACTTCTAAACGACCGTTACCAATTTGTTTTAGCACAACTGGGCAGAGGTGTTTCCTCTCTTATCAACCGTCCTATAGATAGCGAAATTGCGGAGTTGCCAATCTGTTGTATGGGAAACAATTTCCACCAGTATTGCCGCGACTATGAAGTGGCCCTATCGGCCGAATATGTATATATATTTGCTGGATAGTCTCATTGAACAGAGAAATTCTGGAAAAGGAATCTTATCCGGAATATCCGAGCAGGACCAGCAACTCACCCTCTACGTTCTACGACGCAATTACTGGACATGGACGGAAAGTTCGACTCGATTAAGTGATCATGACAAACGTTTTCTAATGGGACACGAGATGGATTTAGATGGTCGAAGTCAACGCTCTGCATACAACGATGAGAATCGCCTATGGGAAATGCTTCAAAAAATGGATCGTTGCGTGCTCAGCAAAGAGCTGCATCAGCAGAACCTTTATGCTACTCCGGCCAAAGGCCAGCCCATTTTTATAGAAGATAGGGGTCTGGTACGAATTATCATTACAAAGGATATGCTACAGAGTGGCGGCACCCTCTCAATCAACGTAACAACGACCGAGGCAGGCGATACTATTGAGCTTAAAGCCCTCAGCCCTATCAGAAAATTAGGCGGGCTTACAGTACATACGGAAGTTGTGTCCTATCCCAAGACCTTTGCTTCGGATGTGGGAATCAACTGCGAATATGAAAACTGGCTGACACATCAGGCACCTAGCCGAATCTTTTTGGATAGTAACAAGACACAGTATCTGGAAGAGCCAGTTCCCGAGTAGCACGTCAAAAAAGACACATACACATGGCATTATTCCTTGTGTATGCGTCCTTTAGTATATTATCCTTCACTATCGCGTTCAATAGTTTCGTTGATGGCACGATAAATAAAAGCGTTTGTTGATTCGCCTTTGGCCGCCGCATGTTTTTGAATTCGAGCCTTATTGTCTTTCGGGACACGAAATTTAATCTCCTCAAGCTTTTCCTGCTGATGCTTCCTGTTTGCTCTAAGCTGAGCTTCTGATGTCGTCATACCAATCCCCCCTTACCTATAAGTAGTATATCCTGATGCATCTTTCAATGCAAGTACCCTTTTTGATAAATGGGCCCATATTTTGCATGAAAATTATCCTTACTATTTGAGCACTATGCCGGTTTACATATGGGCCCATTTATGTTATAATACCATCAGAAAAGTTAAACAGCGGCAGTGTATGAGAGTTGGCCCTCCCATACACCTGCATAGGTGGTTACAGCACCTACACAACGGACTTCGTCCGCACCGCAGGGATATTATACCGTCAAGGACGATTGTTTTCAAGTCCTTTTTCCCGAAAGTGGACAGAAGTACCCTCGCTTGTCTCAGTAAGACAACGACACCGTGTAGGTTCTACAACCTGCACGGTGTTTTCTTTTCAATACAACTTGAAAGGAAGTCTTAACATGACAGCGAAAACCAAGATCATTTCCTTCCCCGAACCCCAGACATTTCCTCCGGCGGCCGCTCATAGGATGTCCCGAGGAGGGATGTTCATGGACGTCAAGCACACTCACCCGGAGTACGCCACCCCGGAGGACCGCCGGCAGGCACTCCTTGATACGAAACGGCTCTGTACTGCCGTACTTCTGGCCCGGAAAGAAGCGGCGTCCAAACAGAGCGCATAAGTCCGGGGTGCGGCAATGAAATTTAACGCAGCGTACGCCCGTCAGTCCCTGCTGAAAAAAGACAGCCTGTCCATCTCCGGTCAGTTGGACATGTGCCGCAAGATGGCTGGCGGGGACCTGGCTGTCTATAAGGATGCTGGCTACTCCGGGAAAAACACCAAGCGTCCCGACTTCGAGCGGCTGCTCCGGGACATCAAGGCGGATAAGGTCCAAAAGCTCTATGTCTACCGGCTGGACCGGTTCTCCCGCTCTGTGGCCGACTTTGGGCGACTGTGGGAGATTCTCCAGGAACACAATGTGGAGTTCGTCTCAGTCAGTGAAAACTTTGACACCTCCAGCCCTATGGGCAGAGCGATGCTTCACATCATTATGGTATTTGCCCAGCTGGAGCGGGAGACGACCGCCGAGCGGGTGCGGGACAACTACTACCGTCGGGCCTCTCTGGGCTCCTGGCCCGGCGGCCCCGCGCCCTACGGCTTCAGTATTGGCCGCTTGCAGGCTCCGGACGGGCGTTCCGTTCCCACCTTGACCGCAAACGAGAATGCGGACATCGTTCTCCGTATCTTTGAGGAATATGCCGTCGAGGGGATGTCACTGGGTCTGCTGGCCAGAAAGCTGACCGACCAGGGGATCCGCGGCCCTAAACGGAACACCTGGGACAATGTGACTCTCTCCCGAATCCTGCACAATCCGGCCTACGCTATGGCCGATGAACAGGTACGCCTCTATCTCCTGGGGCAGGGGGCGAATATCACCTCTCTACCCGAGCATTTCGACGGAGTTCATGGCGTCCTGCTGGTAGGTAAGCGAAAGGCCTCTGACCGAAAATACACCAGTTTAAAGGACCACTCCGTCTCAGTCATGAACAGCCAGGGAATCGTTCCCGCTGACCTCTGGCTGCGCTGTCAGCTCAAGCTGGACAGCAACCGTCAGCTTGGAAACAGCGGAAAGGGCACCTATACCTGGCTTTCCGGCCTGTTGAAATGCGCCAAATGCGGCTACAGCCTCAAGGTCATCTCAGACAAGTCCCACCGCTGGCTGGCCTGCAGCGGCCGGTACAACCTTTCCCGCTGTGACGCCAGCATCCACGTCAAGCTTTCAGAGCTGGAAGAGATCATCACAGCAGAAATCACAAAAATGCTGGATGAATGCCCTGCAGAAGCCTTGGAGATAAAAGAGAACGATATCTATGCCAGGCAGCTGGAGGAGCTGGATAGAAAGGCGGACCGCCTGATCGACGCTTTTGCCGAGAGCGCGGATATGCCGTCTGCCTATCTCCAGCGGTCACTGGCCCGGTTGGAGCAGGAGCGCCAGACGATTATGGAGGCGCAGCGCCGGGAACAAAAGCGTCCGGTCATGCCCGTGGTTTTGGACTTTCCCTCCCTCCGTTTTGAGGAGAAAAAGGCTGTTGCCGCACAGTTTATCCGCCGGGTAGAAGTAGCCGAAAATTCCGCTGAGATCATCTGGAATGTTTAGGCCGAAAAATTAGGAGGAATAGAATTGTATTATTCAAAGGATAAACGAGGGATATATATCCTTCGTGCCATGGAGGACATCTCGCTCAACGGCGACGCCTATACAACGATTGAAGCGCTCTTCAGGGTCTGCCAACACAATGATCGTCGGCTCTCCTACTCCGCTTTCCGGGAAGACCTTGCTTTTTTGCTTCACAAGGGCTTGCTCCACCTGGAAGGCCAGCGTCTGTACACCACTTACAACTGGCGCTGTGAGCAGTCCGCCGCAATCAGTCTGGCCAATATCCTGCGCGCGCCAAGCCTGGACAAGCCGGAATTGCCAGACACATTACTGGTCAACGGCGTTCAGTTGGCCGGAGAGCAACGCTCCGCCGTGGAGCTGGCACTGTCCAGCCGTCTGTCTCTTATCCTGGGCGGCGCAGGTTCTGGGAAGACTACCCTGGTCAAGGCGATCATGGACCACCGTCCATCTAAAAACGGATGGGTCCTTTGCAGTCCTACTGGTAAAGCGGCGCAAAATTTGACTGACCGCACCGGCTTTCAGGCCCGGACAGTCCACAGTGCACTGGGTCTCCGTCCGGACGACGACTTCCTGGAACCTGTCCAATGGCCTTATGTCAGTTTGCTGTTGGTAGATGAAGCCAGCATGATGACCTTGGAAATGCTGGCGGGCATTCTTCAACGGGTCCCTGGGACCTGTCGGGTCGTCCTAGTCGGCGACCCTTACCAGCTGCTCTCCGTAGGCGCCGGCAATATCCTCCCTGACCTGCTGGCATTAGGGTGCCCTAGTATCACACTGAAAACAACCCATCGTCAGTCCAAAGACGCTACTGGTCTCGTTCACAACACCACGCAGTTTTCCTCCCTCTCCCGAGCCTCCGATTTGGTCTTTGACGACAGTTTCCAGTTGGTACAGCTTGCAGAAAAGGATATCCAAGCCGCCATCCGTGATGAAGCGGTAAAGCGGTATCTGGCCAGCGAGAGCGTCCAGGTCCTCTCCCCGTTCAATAAGGCGACTGATTTGTCGGTCCAAAGCCTGAACCAAGCGATTCAGCCGCTGGTGAATCCTCCCTTTGAGGACAAGCACTCCCTCAAACTGGAGAAAGGCCCCGCTTTCTGGGACAGCGACCGGGTCATGGTCACCAAAAATGACCGGGAACGGCGGTGCTACAACGGAGATGTCGGTATTTTGAGAATCCACTCCCAGCCACACGAAACGCCCGATTACTCGGTAGCTCTGCCGGATGGACGCTGCCCTACTTGGGATGACACCAGCGGACTTGCCCATATGTGTACGGCCTACGCCATCACGGTCCACAAGTCCCAGGGCAGCGAGTACGACACCGTCCTAATGCCGGTATCCAAGCAGCTGCAGAGTATGATGATACGCAACCTTCTGTACACTGCCATTACCCGGGCCAAAAAGGAAGTCATGCTCTTCGGCGACCCGGACACACTGGACTCCGCCATGCAGCGCATTCCTTATCTGCGGAAGTCGATGCTGGTCCAGAAAACCAGAATGCTCCTGCTCCGCAGTGCGGCATAAGGGAAAATCTTCCATGCAAATGACCAACTTGGTCATTTGCGCCACTGAGAAAGAGAGGTCAAAAATGGATTACAAAAGAATTGGAAAACGAATTCGTAATCTCCGCCAGCAGCAAGGTTATACGCAGGAAACCTTTGCGGAGAAGGTCGATTTGTCCGCACCTTTTATCAGCCACATCGAGCGTGCAAGTAAAAAGGCCAGCCTAGAGACAATTTCCCGTATCGCAGCGGCTTTAAATGTAACGGTAGATTATCTGCTCACCGGAACACAATCTCTTGACGCAGCTGCTTTTCTTCCAGAGATGGAAATGCTTCTGAAAGATTGCTTGCCCCACGAGAAACAGATTATTGTCGATGTCGCGGAGGCCACAAAGAAAAGCTTGAGAGATAATCGTCAAGCAGCTTAAAAATATGGAACGGAGATGGCGTTGCCGTCTCCGTTTCCTCTGGGCCGGTCCATTATAGCACTAAAAAACCTTAAGTTCTTGACTATTCGTACCGAATAGACTATAATATCCAAGAGGTGAGAACATGGAACACCGCAATGCAAAAGTAAATATTAGCGCCGCCGGAGGGACCGCCGCTAAAAATTCCAAAACCTGTAAGGTCACCTTACCCACCACATGGTTGGAAGAGATGGGAATCACCGAGAAACATCGGGAAGTGGAACTGACCTTTAACGGAACAACCATCACACTGTCCCGCCGGCCCAGCGGCCCCGACTTTGCCGAACAGCAGCAGGCCCTCGGCCATGAGATTCGGGTCCTGCATTTTTACGACAGCGATACCCTCTGCTCCACCATCTATGCCGATTTTACGGGACAAGCTGTAGTTGTTGAAAACCAGGCGGTCCCCCCTGTTAAAACCGCATTCGGAAACAACCCGTTCCCAGACTGGAACGATTTCCGGCATTTTCTGGAGGGGCGCTGCATCCCCCGGCAAAGGGCCGGATTGCGGGAGTATCTGGAAGCTTTGGGGCTGGATGAGTATGATCCCTTGACCATTCTAGAAAAGACAGGCGGGCGCATGGCCGAGGATCAGCAGTGGCTGACAATCGAGGTGCTGAAATGACAATCCAATTGGTAACCGACGAAAAAATTGCGGAGACATCCTCAAAGGGGAACCAGGAAAAGTGGTATGACCAGGTGTCCGACCGCTGGTACAAGCTGGATCAATTCGGATACGAGGCGCTGGCTGAGACGGTTATCTCCACGGTTTTAGAGCAAAGCAATATCCAAACCGACACCCCCTTTACCTTTGTTCGCTATCACATGGAGCGCCTGCGGGTTCACGGCCGGGAGCGTACAGGCTGCTCCAGCAAGAATTTTTTACATCCAGGCCAGGCCCTTATTACAATCAATCGCCTGCTGTCCAGCTATCTGGGGAAACCGCTTCGTGAGAAGCTGGTCCGCCTTCCCAGCGACAAGAAACGGATCGCCTATCTGGCGGAGGCAACGGCGGAGCTTACCGGTTTAGAGCTGTTCCCCCAATACCTGACTCTGCTTTTTGAGGTAGATGCCCTGTTCTGCAATGATGACCGCCATCTGAACAATATCGCTGTCATAGAGCAAAATGGGAAATTTGACTACTGCCCCATTTTCGACAATGGCGCAGGACTTCTGTCCAACACACAGCTGTCCCCAATGGACATCCTGCCCCCGGCCTTGATTTCCGCCCTGCAGGCTAGACCCTTCAACATCACCTTTACCCGGCAGATGAATACAGCCCGCAGTCTGTACGGAATGCAGCTGGTTATGCCAAAGCTGACAACATCTGATATTCGGGAAGTCCTGGGGCCAGTCCTGAACTACTATCCCCAGAGGGATAGAGGCATCATGACAGACCGTGTAGAGACGTGTATTTTGATTCGGCAGAGGAAGCTGCAAGGAAGAACTTAAGCTCCCACGATTCCCGTCAGCGGGTGGCCAAGTGCCAATTCGCTGATGACCTCATCCTGTGACACTTTGGAAGGGTGGAGCGTTTGCGCTCCAAAACATTGACCTTTTTGCAATTTTGGACATGTTTTCAACAATTCAATGACATCTTCTCTTGTTGCAAACATAGCAACTCGCCCCGACACATAGATTTGCAGAACAGTTATAGTGTGTCTGCTTGGTTCACTAAAACTAACTATACCGCATAATTAAGGGGGGCTGGAGATGGTTAGGGCAAGTTGTGGAATTGTCCGACATCATTAGCCTACTCTTTGCGTTTTTTTGATACAGCGACGGACATGACTGTCAACGCCAAGTTTCTGGATTTGCTTCAGCTTCAGTGGCTCAATGGAAAAAGAACATCTGGGATTGCGGCCACCATACCAGAAATGTCTAGACCCGGACGGACAAGGGCCAATCCGATATCCATCAGGGACATATCATACTCCTCCAATGCCTGCTTAGTATCCTGAAACAGCTCCTCATCCTTGTGGAGCAGGAACTCCGGCTCGCCAGGCAGGTGCATGGGAATGGTACGCAGGCTCACAGAGTCATAGCCGCATCCTTTTGCAATGCGGATCTGGTCAACGGGGGCGGTGCCGGGGATGGTCAGATAGGCCAGGAAATAGCTCATGGATTTTCCTCCTTCATCAGTTCAGGCTTTGGAAAAGTATTTCGCTTTGATCTGCTCCACCGGCATCTCCTGGCCGGTCCACAGCTTGAAGGCGGCCGCCCCCTGGTAGAGGAGCATATACATCCCGTTGAAGGTCTTGAGCCCCGCCTCCCGGGCCTTGCGCAGCAGCTGGGTCTCCTGGGGCTCGTAGATCACGTCGGAGACCACCAGCCCCGGATGGAAGTAGGTGGGGTCCGGAATCAGACAGCCGGGAATCCGGTTCATTCCCACAGGCGTCGTATTCAGCAGCAGATCGGCTTGAGCCAGGCAGCCCCGCAGGGCGTCCAGGTCGGCCAGGTCGTGTAGCGTGACATGGCAGTCGGTCCTCCCGTTCAGCTGGGCCACGATCTGCTCCACCCGGGGCCAGAATTGGTCCTTTGTATTGAATACGTCGATCGCCGCGAGACCGTCCATCGCCGCCTGAACCAGGATGGCGGTGCCCGCTCCCCCGGCCCCCAGCTGGACCATGCGCTTGCCAGTCAGGTCACAGCCGGCGTCTTTGGCGCTCATCATGTAGCCCACGCCGTCGGTGGTGTGGCCGATCAGCCTGCCGTTGTCGTTGACCACCGTGTTCACCGCACCGCAGATCTGGGCGGCGGGCGAGAGCTCGTCGCACAGATCCGCCATCTTATTTTTGTCCGGCATGGTAATGTTGAAGCCCTTCACCCCCAACTCCCGCAGGCCGTTCACCGCTGTCTCCAGCCGGTCTGGGGTCACGTCGAAGGCCAGGTACTGATAATCCAGGCCCAGCAGAGAGCAGGCTTCGTTGTGCATCTCGGGGGAGATGCTGTGGGCCACCGGGCTGCCCAGCAGGCACAGAAGGCCGGTGTGTCCGGTTGTATGCTGACTCATAATGCTTCCTCCTCTCAGTGCTGGGGCGCCAGGGCCTGATGCAGGATGCCCATGGCGATGTTCAGCTGCTCCACCGGGATCTGACCGGGGGCGGAGGCCTGGCCCACGGTGCCGAAGGTCATGGAGGAGCCGAAGTACTCCCCGCACAGCCGGGAGATGACGCCGCTGGACATGGACATGGTGATGATGGGTCGGTCGGCGTATTTGGTGTGCATCTCCTGGGTGGCGTCCAGAAGGGTAATCACGTCGGCGGCGCTCTGGGGCATCACGGCGATCTTGGGGATGTCGGCCCCCAGGTCCTGCATCTTCCGCAGCCGGTAGATCAGGTCGGACTTGCTGGGGGTCTTGTCGAAGTCGTGGTTGGAGCCCACGACTACCTTTCCCGCCTGGTGGATGGCCTGGACGCAGCGGCGGACCACGTCGTCCCCGGAAAAAATCTCCACGTCGATGGCGTCGGCGTCCCCGGACTGGGCCACCGCCGTGTTCAGGGCGGTGTAGGTCTCCATGTCGATCTCCTTCTCCCCGCCCTCCTTTTTGGTGCGGAAGGTGAACAGGATAGGCGTTTCTCCCAGCTTGGCGCGCAGCTCCTTCAGGGTCTCCAGCACCTTGGCCTGGTCGAATACGTCCTCATAGAAATCCACACGCCACTCCACCACGTGGAGGTCATGGCTCTTGAATTCCACGGCCTTCTCCAGGATTCCCTCCCGGGTGGAGGCCACGATGGGGACGATCACCTTTGGCGTCCCCGCGCCCACTTCCACATTGCGAAGCTTTGCGACTTTCATTGCAATGATCCCTCCTTTTTATAATTATTTGAGTTCAAGGCCGGCACCGGTCCGCGCATACAGTTCAAAAGTAGATTCAAGCTGACTTTTGACGCCTGTTCAGAGTGATCAGCAGAACCACTGCAGAAAAACTCAGGGTGAAATAAACGCACAATGCCGGCAGATAGGTTCCAAACCAGTCATAGGAATAACCGGTCAGCGTTCCGAACACCGCGCTTGCGATACTGGAGATCATAAGCGCTGAGGCGTATATCCTGGAGAACATTTCCCTATCATACAGCATTTTAATAATTTGTCCCACGGCCAGCGTGCTGCAGAAGAATACCGCGCCAAACAGAACGGCCGCGGCAAAGTTCAGCCAAGATACTCTTGTACCCGCAATAAACAGCAAAAAGGCGAGTGTGACAAAAGAGAAGGAAATAATGCTGGTGCGCAAAGGGTCGATCTTGTCACAGAGGAAGCCCATCACCAGTTTAAACGCCATATTGCTTATCATGATTGTGGACAGCAGCAACGCGCCTGTTGTCGGCGCCAGACCGATGCTGGACGCATAAGTGGCAATGTGGGATACCATACAGAACGCCGCTGTAATCAAAAACATGACCATAATGATTGTGTAATATGTAAAGTCTTTTACCAGCGGCTTTTCTGGTCTGTCCTGGGTTTCGGCGGATGCCGGCCCCTTGTTGTCCTCGCCGCCATAGGGCTGCATGGACTTTTTTTCCGGGGTCACCGCGGCCCCAAACACGGGAAGGCAAAAGAGGACGGATACAACCGCAAAAATAATGATTGCGAACTGCCAGCCCCTGTTTTCGATGATACTGCTGAAACAGGGGCTTAAAATTGCCGCAACGATTCCGCTCATGCTCATTGCAATGCCTAATACTGTACCGCTTCCCTTAGAAAACCAGTTGTCCACCAAAAAGTTAATGGACGTCATACCGATCAGGCACCCGCCCAACCCTTTTACAATAAAACATATGGCTAGCACCGGAACAGACGCCGCATGAGAGCTGGCCACAATACCGCCCGCCAGCATCAGCGTCCCTGCGGCGACAATCCCTTTGAAGGGAAACCTTTTTAATACAGTCGGCATCAGCTTTGCCGCAAAGCCCGTAATCACGGAGCTCATGGTGATGCACAGGGAAACATCTCCGATTCCGCCGCCAATCGCGGATGCCAACGATTTGTAGAACAACCCCAAGCAGTTTGCCAGGCCGGCGCCTGCAATATAAAGTCCGCTTGCGCAGACCATAATCACAAGGTACATCAGACTATTTTTTTGCTTTCTCACGTCTCTACCTCTCCGCTTTTCTCGTTCAGTGTTTAATCATGTCCCAATCCGTCCGTTCCCCAAGCGGAAACTATCCTTGTGATTCCAGTCCCCTGCGGGGCCGGAATCACAAAGAAATGGAAGTTAAACATATGCCTTCAGGAACCTGGCCGTAATTTCCAAAACCTCCGGGGTCCAGAAAAACTGGCCGTGGTTCGCGCCGCGCACCTTGTAGAAGTCCACTCTCTTCCCGCACTCCCGCAGCTTGTTGTACATAAACACGCTCTGCTCAAAGGGCACAATCGCGTCCACATCGCCATGCATCAACAGGAACGGCGGGTAATCCAGTTCTTCGCAGATGTAGGTGACAGGGCTCAGCCTGGCCACATTGTCCGGATTTTTGGCCCCCTCTTTTCCCAGGAGCGTATCGAACAGAATTGGCCGCGCGTACTTCGCGCCCTCCAAAAAGGGGCTGAACTCAGACACACCGTAATAGGCCACACAGGCGCACACACTAGAGTCCTGTTCCAGATATATCCCGTCATCAAACTCTTTTGTCCATCCGGTGGCCCCCACCATAAGCGCGGTGTGCCCGCCGGAGGAGTGGCCCCATACGGCGATCCGAGTGGGGTCGATGCCGTATAAAGCGGAATTGGCCTTTAAGAAGCGGATCGCAGCCTTGACATCGGAGACAAAGCCCGGAAAGTGCTCCACGTAGGCGGGCCGATACTCGACAGACGCCACCACGAAGCCCTGCCGGGCAACATCTACCAGCAACGGCAGGGTCTTATAGCAATCCTGCTTTCCCCAGGCGGACCCCTGCACAAATACCACGCAGGGCATACGGAGCGTCGGCTGATAGGGATTTGACCCTCCGAATTTGGACTCATTGTCCTGCTTCGTGTCCGTCTGAGCGGCAACCTGCTCTGCCTCCCGCTTTTCCATCAGGGCGGCCGGGACATCCGGATAGAGCATCTGCAGATGCAGGGGGACCCCGCTGCGGACATCATAAACCACATCATTGATGTAGGTCACACATCCCGGCTCGGATTTGTCGGCATATAGAATCTTCATCCCCGGCACTTCCGTCTCATCGGAGTGAATAATATGGTTCATACTGTATGAAGGCATAATCATCTTCCTTTCGGCCTTAAATTGGTTGCTGCAATTCGCAGCAGATATGGAGCGTTTCTAAGGTTATTTCTCCCATTCGCAGTTCATATAGAGCGGAAGGTCGGGGTAACATTGGCTGTAGCTCCGGGAGTCCTCCAGCTGATTGGAAAGCAGGCTGATCCTGACGGTATTTCGCACACAGCGCAGGAACTGCTCCTGGCTGAGCGTTCCGTCCTCCAGGGCCTGACGGATACTCTCATAATCCTGGGGCGCGCCGGGCATCACCAGATCGTTGCCCGCGATCAGGCACCCCGCCGCGGTACATTCCCCCGCCAGGGAGGTGGTCGTCGTGGTCCAATCGGTCATAATCAGCCCGCCAAAGCCCCATTCGTTCCGGGCGGCCCTGGTGCATAGATCATAGCTGTTGGCGGCGTGGACCCCATTTATCATATTGTAAGAGGTCATAATGGCCATGGGCTGGGCGGTTTTTACCGCGATTTCAAAGCCCTTCAGATAGATTTCCCGCAGGGCGCGTTCGCTGAGGACGCTGTCCGAGCCCTTCCGCTTGTCCTCCTGGTTGTTGCAGGCGAGGTGCTTGATGGTCGTACCGCAGCCGGAAACCGCCTGTACGCCGCGGGTCATGGCCGCCGCAACTACCCCTGACACCAGGGGGTCCTCGGAGTAATACTCAAAATTTCTGCCGCACAGGGGATTTCGGTGGATATTCATCCCCGGGGCCAGCCACAGAGACACCTCAAACTCCAGCATCTCTCTACCGATCATCTCGCCGAGCTGCTGGACCAGCGGAAGGTTCCAGCTCTGGGCCAGCAGCGTACCCACGGGGATAGCGGTACAGTACTGGTAGTAGGAGACCCCCTCCGTTTTCGTACCCACCGAAAAAAAACCGTTTTCCAGGGAATCCTGTACCGTGCCCACGTCGATGCTGCCATCGACCACCCGGTAGTGATTTTTCAGCCGCAGGCCCGCCGGGCCGTCCGCCAGCACGATGCTGGGCACATTCCAGGGAGACCGGGCCAGAATATTCTCCGTCTCGGCGGCGGCCCCCGGGACCGTCCAGCTGGCACTGCCCAGCTCCCCTGTTTTGTCCCTGATACGGCCGGTTGACATGGCCAGCAGCTGCTCCTGCCTCAGCTCGGAGACAATCTTCCAGGAAGTATCCTCCGGGTCGACGGCGGACTGAGTATAGTCCACCACCTCCGTGACAAAATCGGCCCCTTGAATCTGGCAGCTGGGCAGGCCACCTCCTCGGTCCTGCCAGGCCCTTTGCCGGGCCATCAGCCGCTCCTGGTCGGGTCGCAGCAGCGGGATTGTCTCTCTCTGCGGGCAGATATGGCCGCACTGTCTGAGGGCGATCGTCTGATCCACAGATACCGTACCAACCAGGGCCGCGCTTTCCAGGCTGCCGCCTGCCCAGATTCCATAGACGCCCGCTGTTAAAATCCAGGCCGCCCTCGTCTCGTCATAAGAGGCCATGGCCTCCGCCTGGAAAGACAGCGTCATCCGCTGGGTTTCCCCCGGCTTTAAGACATCGGTTTTTCCAAAACAGCACAGCCGGCGAAATTCCTTGGGCAGCTCGTCCTGGGGACAGTAGACATACAGCTGAACGACCTCCTTGCCCGCATAACGCGCCCCGATGTTTTTCACCGCCACGTCCACAAAGATCACGCCGGAGGTTTGGCGGATTTCTCCGGCCTCCAGGGAAAATTGCGTATAGGACAGGCCGAATCCAAATCCGTAGCGCACCGGAACCTGGAATGTGTCAAAATACCGGTAGCCCACATAAATGTCCTCCCGGTACTCCGCCCTCCAGGCGTCCTGAAAGCGACTTCCAAAATACGCCGCGCTGGGGTAGTCCGCATACCGGAACGCCCAGCTGTCGGTCAGCTTTCCGGAGGGGACCGCGTCGCCGCAGATCAGGTCCGCCAGCGCACGCCCCCCCTCCTGGCCGCCCTGCACCATGTAGAGGATGGCCGAAAGATTGGGGATCGTCTCGGAAAACTCCAGGTCCACCAGCCCGCCGGTGTTCAGCACCAGTACCACGTCCCGGTAGGCCTGTGAAACCTGGCGCAGCAGCGCGTCCTCCTCCTCCGTCAGATAGTAGTCCCCCGGCTCCTCCCTCCGGTCCGCCGCCTCGCCGGCATTGCGGCTCAAAACGAAGATGGCTGTATCCGCGCCGTCCCCGGCCGCCGCCTCCAGGTTCAGGGGACTGCCGCAGGGAATGCGGAAGGGATGGTCGGAATAGGCATAGAAGAAATTGCCGTTATATTTTGGGTCCTTCCAGGCTTCCAGGATTTTTTCCCGCCAAAGAAGCCGCTCCCGGCGGTATATCTCCAAAAAATCATCCAGCCAGGCAGAGCTGGTCAACTGGTACCCCGCCTGCTCCAGGCCCTGCCGGACGGATACGGTATCCCGGGCATTGACGTCGCCGGAGCCCGTTCCGCCCTTGACCGTGATCTCCGCGCCGGCGCCGTACAGCGCGATTTTGCTGCCCCTGGGGATGGGGAGGATGTTTCCGCTGTTTTTCAGCAGCACCATGCCCTCCGCCGCCGCAATCCTTGCCAGGTGCCGGTGTTCCCTTTCCCGCGGGCTGACCTCGTTTGTAAGAGAACCGGTATGGTCCTGGGTTCTCAGCTTCATAAAATCACCTCATTTTGCCGTGGCTTCTTCGCTATGTGAACTCGCTTTCATAGCGCTCCAGGCTGTCGTTTTCCTCTATGGTTACCGGAATCCGGCTGTATAGGCGGTATACCCAGACCGCTGAGGCGGCTGACAGCCCATAGCCCAGCGCCGCGGCAAACGAGATCATACCGCCGCGCTGATGCCCATAACCGCCAGGGCGCCGCTGAATGCCGCCCGGAGAATCGGCGCGGTGAGCAACAGACGGTTCACGTCCTCATAGGTCATTTTTGTCGTCCGGTATCTGGCCCCCAGGAACTGGAACAGGCCCCGGAACTCCATCACATGACAGCACAGAGCCAGCGCAAAGAGTAAAAACGCGACGGGGGCCGTGTTCAGCGCAGACCTCTGTACGGCGGAGAGCAGACTGATGCAGAGTCCCGCGATGCTGCACAGCAGCATTGCGCATTTCTGGCGCCGCAGCGATTTCTCGGGCATATCCCACACATACCACGGCGCATAGTAGATGTATTTCATTTTGAACCCGCTGCCATTGGGAACCGCGGTATAGCAGTCCTCAAACCTCTCCCGAAGATTCTTCATTGCCTCTGCCCCTTTTTGCGGAGAACTCACCAGCCCTCCGCACCTGTTTTAAACGCTCCGCTTTTCTTTCACGCTGTAGGGGTCGGTACGGGGAATCCAGTCCAGAAAGCGCTCGATTTCAATGTTCCAGAACCGCCACTCGTGGCCATAGCCAGGCAGCTCCTCCCACGTCAGGTCCGCGCCCACAGAGCGCAGGTAATCGCGGAATTTCAGATTACTCTGATACAGAAAATCCCCGTCTCCGCAGGCCATATACAGCTTAGGCAGCTTCCTGCCCTCCGCAAGCAGTTTGTCCGCCAGAGCATAGGGGTCAAATCGGGGATCCCCATCGGAGGCTTCGCCGGCCTGCTTCGCCTTCTCCGGGTCCCCCGCCAGCCGCTCGGGGGGAAGGATAATAGCGCTAGAAAAGGTGCCGATTGCGGCAAAGCGCTCCGGATCATTCAGCCCGTAGATCAGTGTTCCGTACCCGCCCATGGACAGGCCGGCCAGATAGGTGTCCTCCGGCCGTTTGGAAACCGGAAACAGTCCGCAGATAAAATCCGGTAGCTCTTCCGCCATGAACGCAAAATAGTCGTCCTGTCCTCTCGGGATATATCCCTTGTTTTCGGCGGAAAAGGTTACCACCGCGATCCTCCGCTCCTCTGCAAACAGCTCCACGTTGGCATAGCCCGCCCAAGTGGCATGGTTGTTTCCCATGCCATGGAACAGGTACAGCACCGGGTAAGGGGTTTTTGGCGTATGAAAGCAGGGGGATTCAGCCCCGGCACGGCGGGTGGACTCGGGAATGGAGGGGGTGGGGATGATGACGGTGATATCTACCGCCCGCCTGAGCGTGTAGGATATGAAATTGCACGTAAACCTTGCCATATTTCTCTTCCTCCTGACGATGTGCGTTACACCCGTCTTTTGCCCTCTCTGCTGTAAAGGTCGCTCCGAGGAATCCAATCCAGGAATTTTTCCACCTCGATGTCCCAGAACCGCCACTCATGGCCGTAGCCGGGCAGCCCGTCCCAGGTCACATCCACACCCATCGAACGCAAGAAATCCCGATAATCCTGGGCCCTTTCATAGGACGAGTCCATGTCGCCGCAGGCCATATAGAACTGGGGAAACCTTTTCTCGGCGGAGGCCAGACGCTCCGCCACGACCGTCAGAGCGAAGGCGTCGTACTTCGGGGGGATGCCGGGGACCTGAGAGAGCGCGCTGCCGTCTTCCACTGCCCTGCGCAGCCCCTCCGGGTCGTCCCGCATCTGGGACGGAGGGATGGCGGCGGCGGCGGAAAACACCCCCACCGCCGCGAACCGCTCCG
>OFFP01001179.1_pt1 | contig 18799 bp, 24 predicted proteins | sample 1521431 | NCBI WGS metagenome assembly OFFP01 (sample SAMEA3504104, study PRJEB24116) | mouse gut metagenome | biome: mouse gut; feature: mouse-associated habitat; material: faeces | place: Denmark | collected 2011
GGGCCGAATACGGAAGAGACGAGCCTGATGGTATCCATCCTGCCGAACATTGATAGCTGCAAGGTTCCAAAGGAACACTGGCCCACCATGGAGGATTTCCTGATGGACCCGGCGTCTGCCGTTGCGGAACTCACCGGCACATATCCGGAACATATGGAGAGTGAGAGCGCCTTCCGGAAAATTTTAGAGGAAATCTACCAGAGGGGCTATGACCGGGCAAAAGGGGAGAAGGATTTTATCAAGAAGGAGTCCACCATCATCCAGGCATGCCGGATGCCCTCCGTGATCGAGATCCAGGAGGTATCCATGATTGAAAAGCCGGGAACCTTAACCCGTCTGAACGCCTTGTTTGATGACTGTGCAAAAACGGATCTGCTAAACGGCGAGATCATTGAGCGCCATCCCGATACGGTTGTCATTTTAACGACCAACCTTGATTATGTGGGATGCCAGATGTTCAATGAATCGGTGTTATCCCGTATGAATTTAATCCAGCACCGCAAAGGCATGAGTGCAGAGGATATGGCAAAGCGGGCAGCAGAACGGACAGGCTGCAGCGACTTTGAAATTGTACATGAAATGGCGCAGGTGGTGGCAAATATCCATCAGTATTTAATAAAGAAGCAGGTGCAGGGCGGCGTATGCGGATACCGGGAGCTGGAGAACTGGGTGTGGAGCTATCTGGCAAGCGGGGATCTTGTGAATGCGTCTTATCATACGGTGGTAAGCAAGGCATCCCCTTACCCGGAGGACCGGGAGGAAATCCTGAATACGTATATCCTGCCTTATTATGAAGCGGCGGCGTAAAGGAGGACTATGGAACGAAACAGGACATTTCGGGAGTTAGTGCAGGAAAAGAAGAAGGAACTTACGAAGGAGGAGATTTTTGAGACTGCCTTTTATCAGGAAATGCTGCTGTCGGTGGCAGGAGAACTGACCGGAGGGACCTTAAAGAAAGTGGAGTTGGTGAAACTGCCGGAAAGCGGATGGGCCGGGAGATGCAACGACCGGAGAGTGCTGTTAAATATTGAAAACCGTGTTACAGCAAGCTTTCCCTCGGTAGCATTGAAAAGTGACAGTATTACCGGTGTTCTTGGTCATGAATGCGGGCATTGGAATTTTTCGGATTTTGGGCTGAGAAAAAAATATCTGGAAGGACTTGAAAAAGGGGAATGGTATCTTCATCCCCCGGAGCCGGAAACCGTATCCGAAGCAGAGCATCTGAAGGAGATCAATGAATATCTGGAGCGGAAGCATGATATTGCGCTTGCCCTTTTAGCGGAGACGGCTTCTTTCATCCAGAACATGTTAGAGGATGTATATGTGGAGGAGAAGATGTGTAAGCGGTATCCCGGCAGTATCCGGAGGGGGATCATGCAGAACCGGGTAAGGGATGTGGAGCGGATTCCAAGCTTAAAGGTACAGATGGAGAATGGTTACAGGCCTGTTGCTGTTTTGCTGAATCTTATGGCGCAGTATTCCCTTGCAGGCACCGTCAATAACTGGGAGGAACTTTCAGGCGGGCTTCTGGAACTTTTGGAGCTTGCCAAACCAGTCATCGACATGGCAGTGGCTTCTGAAGATGCAAAGGCGCGGATGGCTGCGGCAAACCGGATCCTTCTGATTATCTGGAAGGTGCTTTTGGAAGAGATCCAGAAAGCGGAAGACGGACAGTGGGAGCAGCAAGGGGAAGAACCGCAGGACCAGCCGAAGGGAGATGGACAGTCGGAGGCTATGGACAATCAGGAAGAACCACAAAACGGCAAGGAAAAGGAGAGTCAGTCAGGTGCTTCCGGGGATCAGACAGAAAAGTCCCAGAACCGTCAGGGAAAAGCAGGCCAGACAAATGAATGCAAGAAACAGCAGGAGAAATCTCAGAAAAGCCAGGAACAAGCGGGGCAGTCAGGCGGGTCTGATGGTAAAATAGGAGAACCGCAAGACGGCCAGAAACAAGCAGGGCAGTCGGATGAGCGGCAAGATCAGCAGGAAGAATCAGCAGGCCAGAAGGCGGGCGAAAGCCAGCATGAAGAGCCTTTAAAGAAAAACAGGCAAAAGCTTCAGGAGGGAGCAAAAGAGCAGGGACAAGGGCAGGAAGAATCACCGCATGAGCGGGCGGAAAAGATTCAGCGGATGTTAGAACAGCTCCGGGAGCAGCTTCCGGAATCTCTGCTTGAAAGAGACGGAGAGAATGCGGAAGGGAATCTTAAGAGAATGGGCGATGCTTCCAGAGTCAGCACATTGCTTCCGAAGGAGCAGAGGGTAGAAACGAGGAACCAGCTCATGGAATATATCCAGGAAGCGGCCAAAGAGCAGGCAGAAAAAGAGCTGGAGGAACAGTTCAGCCGGGAATTATCCCGCGAACTCTCAGAGACGGAATTTGACGGCGACCACAGAAAGGTGAAGAAGGCCTTAGTAAGGGAGACAAGGTTTTCCAGGGGGGAAATGCTTGTCTGTAATCTCTATGAGGACCAGGTAAGAGCTGTCATGCGCCGGATGAAACCGAGGCTATTGCCGGTGTTAAGCTGCCAGAGCCCCCATATGGAGCGGAACCTGTTCTTTGGCTCAAAGATGAATTACCAGGAGCTTTATGATCCGGAAAAGCGGATCTTCTGCAATCTGGAAGTGAGAAAGAAGGTCAATACGGCGGTGGCACTGCTGGTAGATATGTCAGGCTCCATGCTGGACAAACGGATGGAGCAGGCGAAGCTGTGCGCTTTGTGTCTGTATGAGTTCTGTAAAAGCGCAGGGATCCCCATACTGGTTTATGGGCATCACACGGACAGGAAATACAGACGCGTGCAGGATGAAACCGTGTATCTCCATTCCCTTGCAGAATTTGACTCCGATTACAAGGATAAATACCGGATTGCCGGTATGAGGGCAGGCGGTTGTAACCGTGACGGCGCCGCAATTATTTATGTAGGAGAAAAGCTTGCAAAGCGGCCGGAAAAAATCAAGCTGTTGTTTCTGATCAGTGACGGATTCCCCAATGCGACTTACTATAACGGGAAAAAGGCAGAGGAAGACCTGGTAAAGATTAAGGGGAAGCTGGAAAAGAAACGGATTACCATGCTGACGGCGGCAATCGGGGAAGATAAGGAGGCAATCCAGAGGATTTATAGGGAAGGTTTCCTTGATATTTCGGATTTGGAGCAGCTGCCGTATCTTTTGCCGAGGCAGATTTTAAAGTATATCAGAAGATAAAGGAAGCAGATAGACTAGGAAGGACAGCCAAAACCGGCTGTTTTTTTCGTTGCCATATATATATCGGAAGGAAAATGTGGCGGCGGATCCTGTAAGTGAGAGTTTAAAAGGAGATATCAATGGAAGAAAGATTAAAGAAAGACATGGCGGAGATGACATTTGACCTGGACCGGTTCTTTCAGCCCGGCTATGTGATCGAGCTGTGCGAAAATACCTATTACAGGGGAAGCAGGGACAGGCGGGCGCTTGTGGGCGCACTGCCGCAGGCAGAAAGGTTTCCGGGAATGAAAGAGGCGGAAAAGTTTATCCGCAGGCATCTGCGGTGCGCGGACTGGAATGTATGCATCTGCGAAGTGTGCTGGGTATTGCTTTCTGTGGAAAGTGAAATGGGAGAACCGGACCTTTACTGGGACGGCAGGCAGTTTCGCCCGGATTTAGGGAAGGCCCTTGCTTTCTCCAGTTACCGGAAAGCGGTGTCCTGCCAGAAGAGGGAGCGGCTTCAGGAAACCAGTATGATTGATGTGCGGACATTGGAGAGGAAGCAGATCCGGCTGGCGGCATAAGAAAAGAAGGAGGAACACGGATGGGACAAGGAGATAAAAAAAAGCATAAGGGGCCGTATAGCGGTCCCTTTAGAAAGGGGCAGGGTGTATGTTAGGTAAATTTTATGAGGATATGTTTGATGTGGAGCTGTACTGCCAGATGGTGGATCTGATCTGCCGGCTGTCGGAGCACGCACAAAAGGAGCGGCTGTATCGTGAGCTGGAAAATTCATTGCTGCTTTTTGGGAAGCCTGAGCAGGGGATGGAGGAAGCCTATGGCCTGCGTTATCCCGGCGAGGTGCTGGAGCGGCTGGATGAAAAAGAGGAAGTAACGGAAAGGCAGCTCCGCGCACTGGGGCTTGCGCTGGCAGGGACGAAGGAATTTCAAAGTGACGGGATGTTCATTGGGAAACAGAAGCCGTCCTTCTGGAAACGGATGAAGCGCAGCTTAAAGAAATCGGATCTGTACTGGCTCGGAATCCAGTATCTTTTGGAGGACGGGAAGAGGGAGCTGTATGAGAGGCTGCTTAGTTTCCCGGTACAGTCGATTGAGGAGCTGGTGTTTATCTTATCCATCCTTCCGGATGAACGTGATGTATGGGAGAAGACAAAAGGGAAACTGAATCTGTTTCTTGGGAAGGAGAGGAAGTTCTCTGTCTATACCCATACGGAGATCTATGCATGGCTGGTTACGCACTATCATCCGAGGGTAAAAGGATACCAGAAAAAGGATATTACCACATTAAAATACCTGTTACGGCTGCCATTTTCCTATGCAAAAGAAGGAAGCGCGGCGAGAAGGGAGCTTCTGAAGGCTGGATATACGGTGCAGGAAATCCTGTATCTTAGCATGTCCCTTCTATATCAGGTCTGTGCATCTGATATGCTAAAGAAGGACGGGCTGACCGTAGAACGGATGGCCGTGGAGACGTGCCTGCGGTTTCTGGAAGGAGACGGGGAGTATTTGGATGTGGCTGGAGGTTTCTGCAGGCAGATTTTAGAGGACTACAGTTATTTTCATGTGAAGCTTGAGGATACCACCAGTATCTTTGACCGGCTCTATGAGCTTTTGAAAGTGGAAAATGTGCGGACCTACCAGCTGCTCCTTTCCTGCGACAGGAATGAGGAAAGGCACAGCGGATGGTTCCGGATTGACCTGACGGATCCCGGGTGGCAGGAGCTGTATTTCCTGATTGATGAGAAGAGATTTATAAGATGGGTATTTGAAACCTTAAGCCATGAAACCTATGGGAAAGAAAAAATGGAACAGTATCTTTCTATATATAAAGAACTGACCGGGGAGAGTTTTTTAAACCATTTCTGGAATAAGAAGAATTATGACCTGAACCGGATTTTCTCTAAGCTGGCGGAACTGGAACTGCTAGACCCTCTTAAGCATCTGAAGGAGTACCTGTCGGAGCATCGTTGCGATAAGGAAAAGGCGGATAAGAAGTGGGAGTGTATGGCGGCTCATCTGATGGCCTATATGAAAGGGGTGCAGACACCAAAGGCGGCAGAGATGCTGTTTCAGATCGTGAAGGAGACCGGGATTTCTGATAAGGGACTGTTTGCAGTCGAAGATCTGTTACTGGAAAGTTTTGGGATGGGATATGGGTGCAGGACCCGTTATTACTATTCCGATAATCGCCATGATTTTTCCGGAATTGACCTGATCCGCCCGTTTCTCAGTACAGGGGATCACCAGAAGCTTTTTCGTATCCTGGAGCGGCATATTTTTGTGAATTATCCGGACAGATATTATCCCTTCCTGATCGGGGTGCTTTCCAAAGAGGATCATCTGCTCTGGTTTCCAAAGGAAGAGGCAAGAGAGGTATTCCTTGTGCTTGCAGAGACGTTAGGCCAGCAGAGGAAGTTAGAAAATCTCCGGGGAATCTATCTGACGGAGGAAGAATTGGATGAGTTTCGCTTAAAAAGGCAGGAAAGAGAGAGGCGGCATCTTTTATTGGAGCAGAAAAGGAAAATAGACGGCATACGGAAAGAGTTCACCCGGCAGGTGGCAGAGGTCCGGAATACGGACAGGCATTTTGCCGGGCTGTATGACTATGCGGGGGGATATTGTTATGAGAGCGATAAGAAAAAAGAGAAATGCTATATAACAAAGAGATACCTGTGCAGCCTGTTCCAGGGGAATTTTTGTATGCTTTTGGAACAGAAAGAGGTAGGGAGCCTGTGCGACCTGCTGAAGCTTTTGTTTATGGAAGGGGAGCTTACCTTTGTAGAAGTAAAAAGGATGCTGGGTTTTGTGGAAGTTAAGGAAAACCGGAAGGAGGCGGCATAGGATGCGGTTTTGTGATACGATCTTGAAACACATGATATTAAAAAAGGAGATGGAGAAGGCCTGTGTGCCGGATGCATTACTGGAGGATTATGAGGAGGAAGAATTATTGAACCTTAGCAGAAAAATCAACCAGGTGGAGGCCGGAGGGCAGATTGCGAAGCTAAGCCGGGATGCAGTGGAATACCTGGTGAAGGATCAGGGATTCCTGCCCTTCCTGATACGGCTGTCGCAGGAGGAATGTTACGATCCGGTGAGGGTCATCGGTTTCTTATCTAATGCAGGAGATATGCTTTTATCGGAAGAATACAGTTATGAAGAGGTCTTTGCAGTATTGGCAGATGGTAAAATCGAGCCGGATTGGACTTATACCTATCTAAAATATTTTTCTTCGGTGACGCTTACGGAAGAGGAAAAAGGATATCTGATGCGGGGATTATATACTTTGGATGAGTGCGGCAAGTTTTCCATTGGCGACCTGACGGAGGAAGAGCGCAGGCTTTTGGCAGAGCCGATGATATCCGGTGGATTTTTAAGGGAGATGGTTCAGGACCGCAGCTTTTGGAAACACCTGCTGGATCCGGGATATTATAAGCTGATAAAAGAGTTGTCCAGCAGGTCAGGGTGGCATGTATGTCTGATGCATAAGCAGGAAAACGTATTGTGGGAGCATGCACAAGTCATCCATGCGGGGCTTAACAAAATCCTAAAGCGGATTCCCACGGAGTCGGTGGGGGTCTTTCTGAGACAGTGGCTTGAAAATGAGGCATTAGTGTATGACTTGAACAGACTTACGTATCTGCTTTCGGAAATGTCGTCGGATAAGGAACTGACTTTTATGAGAAACAGGGTTTCCTATTTGAGTTTCCTTTATGGGGATATCCTGGAAGGCGTAAATGTGGAGCATCTGTCAAAAGGACAAAGTAACCTGCTGGTTTATGCGATCACACATAAGAAGAAGCAATTCCTTTCTGTGGTAAAGGGAAATTTCCATGATTTTATTTATTGCGGCTGGCAGAATCTTTTGCTGGACCGGGATACTTATGAGCGGTTTGTGAATATCAATACACTGAATTCTAAGAATCTAAAGGAATGTGCAGGGCTTTCGGCCCTTTCTGATGAAAAGAAGCAGGTGTTAACCTGGGATTCTTATACCTTTGAGGAGATCAAATTTATTGCCACGGAAGACATTTCCTATGTAAAACTGTATCACCGGCTGGGAGACTTAAAGATTGACGGCCGCCTGCGGGTCATCCGGGAGATATCCGGAAGGAAATGCCTGCTGGAAGGCATGGCAGAAGAACGGCTGGACAGGCTGGGGTTGATGTTAAAAGAGAAGCCCGTTTCCCGGTGGATTGTTGAGGAACTGGGGCATGTAGAATCCCTCTCCTATCAGCAGGCGGTCAATCTTTTGTGTGTATGGGATGAGGTCGGGCGGTTTGTTCCGGAAATCCGTACAGGCTATCATGCGGACTTTCTTGTGTATAACCTGGAAAGGTTACAGGATATCCCTGATTTTAAGACGGTAGCAGACCAGATGCCGGAAATAGACGGAAGATGGAAGCAGCTGAATGGAGTATTAAAGATTGGGGAAGATTTCCTGCTGAAAAACCGGGAAGGACTCAAACGCTTCCTGTGCGAAGGCGGCGCGGAGATTTTCAGTGCATTTTTATCCGGGGCGCTGGATACGGAAAAAGAAAAAGCCAGACGCCTCTGCACTGCCGAGATTGCCGGACGGTTCTGGGAAGTGAAGTATTATAAAAATGACCTGGAACGGGAAATCGCGCTTGAGCTTCCAAAAGAAGCGCAGCAGCTTTGGATGAAGAACATGGAGATGAAAAAGAAGCAGATGAGGCTGTGGGAAGAGGACAGGCTGCTTCCTGTTATGCAGATCGGGGAAGTACTGGGGCACACCTGCCTTTCCTATCGGGACGGGGAATATAAAAGCTGTCTGTTATCCTGTTTTGACGCGAATAAAAAGGTGGTGTTTCTTTCTATTCATGGTACGCCTGTACTCCGGGCAATCATCCGTCTCACCAAAGGGACATTTTGCCGGATAAGGGGGAAGCTTAAGGGGCTGCAGTTTGCAGACCTCACCAAAGAAGATACACAGGAAAAAGCAGAGAACGGCGCGAAGGAACAACTGACCTTGTTTTTGGAGCGGCCTTATTTTAAAGGGATTTCGGAGGAGAAAGAAAAGGAAGCGGTCTGGCTGGTTGTGGAGATGCTGAAAAAGAAAGCAAAACAGCTACAGGCAGAGCTGGTCTTAAGCGATGCTTATCATGGGTTCGCGCTGGAAGAAAAGCAGTTTATCCGTGCAAAGTATTATATGTATATTTCCGAATCCAAGAATGGGGAGCAGTATCTGGACAGCCTGGGCGGAATGGCAGGCGCCAGGCAGGAAGGAAGCTACGAGAAAGGATATTTTTTGTTTCAGGAATCCTCTGTAAATCCGAAAACGGCGAAAGAGGAGCAGCGAGGAGGCGCAAATGGGTAAGGATTTGCTCTTATGCCAGAGAGAGATCCGGCGTTTGCGGTGCGTGGTGAGGATCTATGAATCACAGATGCGGGAGCTGAAGAGTTATCTTGGGCAGATGTTGGAAGATCCTTTGCTTGCTGAGGAAGCAAAGAGGGCCGTCAGAGAGATCCATGAAACATGGCGGCGGATACAGGAAGATGAATAGGAAGGAGGCGTTTATGCCGAAATTTATGGAGATTGACCTGCTGGACAGCCTGGAAAGGATCATGAAAAAGAATACCATGAGCTATCAGGGGGATTTTGCATATGACCGGAAAGAGCTTGAAGAAGCGGCGGCCAAAGCAGATACCCTGCCTCTTAAGGAGCGGACGTATCTTTAGATGTCTCGCCGCTGCGGTACCTGGTGCCTGAAAGAGCGGAGGGTGTATTTGAAAGTAACCGCAGCGTACAATATCTGGACTTATTATGGCGGCTGGAGAGGTGAGAGGATCTTAGCTTATGTCATAGAAGTAACAGGTTTGGAAGACGGGAAGGTGATCGGAAACCTGTATCCCCTTGATTACCGGGAGCATGTGGAGTACGTGGAGAAAACGTCTGTATTGGTAGAAAAGGTAAGGGTGGTTTATGAGAAAGGAGAGTATTACCAGGACAAGAATGAATGGATTTGCAAGGAGGATCATAAAATATTTGGTAAATTTTTATACTCCGAGTATGTTCCATGTGACAGCGAGGCGCTGGAGACTGTCCTGCGGCAGGAGGAACGGAAAAGAGAAAAGATGAGATGCGGGAAGATAGAGAACCATATCCGGAATATCCGTAAAAATGTCGCATAGATACTGTGATGGAACTTGGGGAGGATACAGCAGCCTGAAAGGGCTGTTGTATCCGCTGTTAGAATCCGGTTATTCTTGTGGATTCTTTTAAGAAGATGTGGTAAGATAAAAACAAGGAGAGATAGATGGATGAAAGTAGAAAATATACTTGCGAAAAATATTACTGCAGCCGGAGACCGGGCCAATTATGATGCGGCTTGTAAACGACTGCTTGCGAATAAGATTATCCTTGCGTGGATTATGAAAGGCTGTCTGGAGGAATTTCAGGATTTTACAGTAGATGAAATTGCTGACAAATATATAGAAGGCAGTCCGCAGATTGCCAGGATAGCAGTAAATCCGGATGAGGAGACCGATTCAAAAGGAGAACAGATTGAAGGCAGTAAAACGGAAGACAGCACGATGAAAGAAGGAACGGTTACCTATGATATCCGTTTTTATGCGTTGGTTCCACAGTCGAAAGAAACTATAAAATTGATTCTCAACGTGGAAGCACAAAACAATTTTTATCCGGGATACCCGATTATCAAGAGGGGGCTTTATTATTGCAGCCGGATGATCTCATCCCAGTATGGGGTGGAATTTACGGATGGACATTATGAGAAGATCAGGAAAGCTATAAGTATCTGGATTTGTGCAGACCCGCCGAAGTACCGTGAAAATACGATTACAAGATATGCGGTTCAAGAAGAAAATATCGTGGGTAATACAACAGAAAAAAGAGAGAATTATGATTTAATAACGGCTGTGATTGTATGCCTTGGAAATTCGGGAGACGATAAGTATACAGGGATTTTAAAACTTTTGGATGTTTTGCTTTCGGCAGAAAGGAAACCGGATGAGAAGAAGAGGATCCTGCAGGATGATTTCAATATTAAAATGACAAGGGAGTTAGAAAGTGAGGTGCTCTTAATGTGCAATTTGAGTAAAGGAATAGAAGAAAAAGGGATCAAAGAAGGGATTAAAGAAGGGATTAAAGAAGGAATCCTGTCGTCTATCAAAAACCTGATGGAAAGCATGGATTGGAGTGCAGAGCAGGCAATGACAGCGCTTAAAATCCCGGAATCTGAACAGGTTCAGTATGTCAATGGATTAAAGAAATAAACAGATATCGTTGAAGGAAAATTAGTCGCCAGGTGCGCATAATTGATAAAAAGTCCTATATTATGCACATCCCTAAAAAGGGATGCAGCCTGGAAAAGCAACACGAATGAAAAAAGCATGGCAGTCTGAAAGGGGTTCTTTCTGCACTTTGGGTAACTCATTATTCTCATTTTAATTTGTTAAACCAATTTGGCGGCTTATGGCAAATTTAGAGAATATTCGGTACCCAAAGCACAGAAAGAACCCTGAAAGGATTTCCATGCTTTTTCTGTGTTTAGGAACTGTTAATCAAGCCCTTTTCTCTCTGTCCTGCCTAACAGGTAATCCGTGGAGCAGCCATAATATTCAGCCAGTGCAATCAGGATATCAAGAGGAAGTTTTCTGGTTCCGTTTTCATAATGGGAATAGGCCCTCTGACTGACACCAAGGGCATCTGCCAGTTCTTTCTGTTTGATATCGGAATCTTCCCGTAACCCCTTAATACGCGTAATATCTACCGTAGCCATATTCTTCGTCCTCCTGTAAAGAATTATAGGCAGAACAGATTGGACTACATTGTTTTGGAACAATATAGACTAAAGAAGGAAGATTATTTTTAAAAACTACTGGAAGTTTTCTCCTTCTCTCCGTCATTCAGGCTTCGTACAGTTTCCCAGCAAATTTTTTTGCCAGAAAGAATAAGGGCCTTTTAGGTCATTGGCCGGGATTGGTGAAATAAAAAGCAATACGAAAAATCTGATTGGGGAAGGATGCAGGCATGGCAGCTGTAAAGGATTGCCATGCCTGTTTTATGCAGACGAAGGGGGTGCTTTGCTCTTTCCCTTTGTGCGTCCCAGCAGATAATCCGTGGAACATCCATAAAAATCTGCCAGTGCGACCAGGATATCAAGGGGAATTTTTCTGGTTCCATTTTCATAATGCGAGTATGACCGCTGGCTGAGATTCAGAATCTTCGCCAGCTCTTTTTGGCTCAAATCCTGGTCTTCTCTTAAATCTTTTATATGTCTTACATCAATTCCCAACATTTTATACCTCCATAAGTTTATTATATGCAGAACAAAATGGTCTATGATTTTCAATGTTCTCATGTGTAAGAAAATGATTGGAGGAATCAAGGCAATGAACAATAGGAAACGGCTCATGGAAGCAGCTCTGCTGATTTTAGCGGTGGCAGGTATGATATGCTATGGCACGAAAGGCTCCGAGGAATGGGAAGATAATCATAGGAATTCCGGATGCGGTAAGCAGTATGTCCAGTGATAACTGGCAGTATTTAAAAGTGGTGGCAAATAGTGACCGGATTGAGGATAAGGAAGCCTTTGCCCGCGAGGTAGTCCAGATGTGCCGGGAGAATTCGTTCCATACCATCCGGTTTTCTACAGATATCAATGGTTATCCAAGAGGGCTTACGATTACTGTATATTTAAACCGCAGGGGTGTGGAGAAAAATGAGCCGGTCTGTGAGATTGACTTCCGTACCGAAGAATACAGGGAAGACTGGGATATCAAAAATAATGTGGAGCATTTTCAGCTCTATCTGGATGGGAAGGAATTGATTTTTTATATTAATGAAGATTTAGGATTTTGATGTTCGGACGGAAAATGCTGTGATGTCGGAAATACGGGCAGAAAGTCAGACAGGAATGGAGTAATATAATGGGAAGCCAGTTGCATTTTGAAGAAGGGAATCCTATAATAGAAACTATAAATGGATAGGGAGAAGCACGCAGATGTTTTTTATCATGGGAATTACCCAGGGAAGAAAGGATTTTGACTATAATCAGATGATGGTCTGTGCGCATTGCGGTTCTTATGGAAGATACCAGGTGTACATGACTTACATGTGCTTGTCGCTGTTTTTCATTCCCTGTTTGAAATGGAGCAGACAGTACTATGTACAAAGTACATGCTGCAATACGGTTTATTCTCTTGCGCCGGAGATTGGGAAGCAGGTTGCAGGGGGAGAAAAGATAGAAATCCTGCCGGAACATCTGACACAGGTACAGGCAGGATACAAAAGCAGAGTCAAAAGATGCGTAAACTGTGGATATGAGACGCAGGAAGAGTTTGAATACTGCCCGAAATGTGGAAGGAGATTTTGATTATGGCTATATTAGTGATTTATTTTTCACAGACAGGAACAACCAAAGGGGCCGCTGAGAAGATTGCGGGGTTAAAGAAGGCGGACTTAGTGGAAATTAAGCCCCAAAGACCTTATGAGATGTCTTATGGGAAGACGGTATTGACCTCTATGAAAGAGATCTTTACAAAAGCGCGTCCAACGCTTGCAATGGAGATACCGGACGTACAAAAATATGACCGTATTCTGATTGGGTTCCCGGTCTGGTGCGGGGTCGCGCCAAATGTAGTTCTGACGCTGTTAGATGCCCTGGATTTAAACGGGAAACATGTGGCTGTATTTACCACAAGCGGCGCCACAAAACCGGTGAAACTTGCCGTAAAGCTAAAGAAGATGTATCCGGAGGCCAGATGGCATAAGCCGTTAAATGCAAATGGCATGACAGAGGAAGAAATCTGGAACTGGATGTAAGGCGCATAGGTTCCGGAAGATGCTTGAGCTAAAAAGCAAAGAGAGGGTAAGAAATCATGGTGAAACAGATTGTAAGAGATGTATTCTTTCTGGGGCAGAAATCAGAACCGGCAACAAAGGATGACCTACAGGTAGGAAGAGACCTGCAGGATACCTTACATGCCAACCGTGACCGCTGTGTCGGCATGGCGGCTAATATGATCGGCGTGAAGAAGAATATCATCATTGTAAATATGGGAGCCGTTGACATTGTAATGTTCAATCCGGTGCTGGTTCGGGGAGACGGGCTTTATGAAACAGAGGAAGGCTGCCTGTCCCTTGACGGGGTCCATAAAACAAGCCGTTACCAGGAGATAGAGGTAGAATATTTAGATTTCAACTGGAAAAAGCAGAAGATCAAGCTGAAAGACTGGCCGGCGCAGATTGCGCAGCACGAAATAGACCATCTTTCCGGGAGGGTGATATAGGTATCGTTCGATGATTAAGCCGTGGGGATTTGCGCCGGTTAAGGGGCAACCGGTTAAGTATGAAGATGAGGAAGAAGAAAAGACCTATGCAGAAGCTCCATATTACTCTTATGTTCCGAAAGATACGGAAATGCAGAATTATAAGCATACTTATATTCGTTTTGCAAATCTTCAGGACCATCATGTATTGACCGTAAATATGGGAAAGAAAAGAAATGGATTTAATATCTGCACTAAATGTGGCGGAGCAGAGATAGCTGAACCGCTTCAGACGGGTGATTTTCGCGTCTTCAAGCCTTATTATGACCGCTATCAATGTAGCCATGATAGAATTGAAACAAATATTTATCTTGGATACGAATTTTTGACTGATATGTTTATGCTAGATATTAGATATGATAATCAGAGGTTGGTATCAAATTATGACAATGAGGAAAAGAACATTCTCCGCTCTGCTGCAACGACCTTGCATGAGGCAATTAAAAAGGCAGTGTCTCTTTCATTGGATATTGATTATAATGAAATCAATGGCGGATGGAGAACACGTCTTGAGGAAAACGGTGAAGTACATATTGAGATGTTTTTTTACGACAATCTGACCAGCGGCGCCGGTTATTCTTCACTTATTGGGAAAGATGAAATACTGGATGATGTTCTTTCAAAAACAAGAGAAATCCTAACAGAATGCACCTGTTCAAGGTCATGCAGAAACTGTCTTGACAATTTCTATAATCAGAGAAATCACGATATCTTTGATAGGACGCTGGCGATACAGCTCCTTGAATATGCTCTGGATGGAAAATATCCGGAGGATTACTCAAAAGAAGAGTACAATATATTGATAAAATATCTTGACTAAAACCATATATTGTGTTAAATTATAATTGGATTAGATTTTTGTGCATGAGAGTTCATAAAATGCAGCAGTAAGCATGTATTTGTTCCAGAAAATGACTGGAAGTAAAATTTAAGGCTTTGCCTCATAAATGACAGAAAGACATCAAAGATTCAGAATGGGTTTTTGGTGTCTTTTTTTGCGTTTTAGGATGATCTTGCAAATAAAAGGGAAGGAGGAGTGTGCTAATCCGAATATAGAACACCAGAAATAGAAAACGAATCGGCGGATAACAGAAAGCGTTACAGTCTGTACAGAAGAAGGGGGGAGCATCTCCTTCTTTTTCTATGTATTGGTATCCGTCGGGATATCAGTATCTGTATGTCCGTGAAAGGAAAGGAGTACATATGGTTGATTTATTTGCTGATGTTCCGGAGGAAATAACCCAGAATACCTTACAGACAATTCGGAGGAATCTTGACCAGGTGGGGTTGTATGGCGGCCATACGCTGCGGAAACATACGGATATCCAGATTCTGGCGTTAAAATCCAGGCTGACGAAGGAAGATATCCGCTATGCAACCTCCTATTGGGATGTGGAAGTGGCAAATGCAGTTGTAAGCGGGATCATGCGGAAGTGTTTTGATTCCAGTATTACCGCATGGCTGAAATACAGCGGCAGCGACTGGATTTCATTGGTTGGACAGTTTCAGGGAAGCATAGGCTATGGTTTCCGTAAAGGTGAGGAAAAGCTGGAAGAAAATTTAAGGAAGGCCTGTTTGGTGCTTGTAAAAGATGCGGATACGGACTGGGGGTTCCGGATTCTGACCAGTTATCCCATGTTTGAGAGACAGGAGAGACGGCGTGGTTAAAAAAATGAAGCTGTTGGTGATGATGGCCGGCAGGTACGACATTGTAAAGGGGGCAAAGATCCGGTTTTATCTGGATGTGGAAAAGAACCTGTACATTGCTTCCTGCGGCCGGAAGGATTTTGGGATTGTGAAATTCCTAAAGGACGGAAACAAAAAAGACCTTGAGATGCTTGGTACAGAGTTTGGCGGCGTTGTACTGTGTACGGACCCTGACCAGTATCTGATGGAAGTGTCAGTGAAGGCACAGGAAGAAGCGGCATGATGATGGAAAGGGAAATCTCTTGTATTCATTCCTTGCAGGAGGGAGAAAGATGGTCGGAAACAGGAGCGGAAGAAGGAGCAGGAAACTTTTAAAATGGATCAGCAGATACAGCGGGTACTGGCAGCTGATCTGTACACCGGGCGATGAACACATGAATATGGTGACGGCAAGAAATGTCATGAAATGCCTGGCGAAAAATGGCCTGCATGAATTTATTTTTGTATTTTTATACGTCCACAGGGATGAGGAATTTATAAAGAGCATGCTGTCATTTATCAGCCTGGATCTGCTGTCAGAGGAGATCAGGCATAACGGTATGGATGGGATTATCCGGATGCTGGATGAACATTTGCGGTAGTAAATACTAAGGACAGCATCAAGCCTTTCTGTCTGTAACCGGAGGATCTGCCGGCACGGTCATCCGTAAAGGGGGTGTGCGATGTCGATTTGGAATGAGGACAGTGGTTATTATTGTTTACTGATTGCGATCTTCTGTGAAGTGAATGTGACGGAGGCAAAGCTGATCTACAAGTATGGACCGGCACATCCAGTCAGCAGGAGGATCTTCAGGAAAAAAATAAGGATGGAAGGCGTAGAAAATATGAAAAAAGAAACGATCGGAAATGCAATGTACCGGATGCGGAAAGCAGGATATACGCTGGATGAGATTTCCAATGTGTTTGGCTGCTATCCGTCTACGGTAAAACGAAGGATTGAAAAGGAAAAAAAGCGGAAGGAGGCATAGAGAAATGATGGTGCAGGCAGAGCAGCCCGCAGTATGGAAGCAGGAATTTGCCCGGCTGTCCTATGAGTGGGAAAAGGTATATTCCTATGGTGATGCTGCCGGCATGTGTACGGATGGGGTGATTTTGAACCGTATCCGGCAGGAACTTTTGGAGATCAGGGAAAAGCTGGATGCTATGGAGGATGAACACGGCCTGACGGTTCCGCCGGAAGTGTCGGAAAGCTTTATGGCATGTGTAGATAAGATCCGGGCAGAGGCACAGTGTGCCGTGCAGGAGTATCTGGCAATGGAGGAATACCGATATGTGCAGGTTATCCTTCCGAAGCTGACGCCGAAACAGAAGCAGGACAGCCATGCAATGGAAATTTCCGGGAAAGTAATGAGATTAGCGGAGGCGCTTGCAGAAGACAACCTGGTAGTTCTGAGGGAATATGGAAGCCCGGGTATGCTGACGGGTTTGATTATAGAAACGGCAAAAAAGCTGCAGGGTCTTCCATTAAAGCCGACAGCGGTTCCTGAGAAAAGGCAGGAGGATCAGCAGGAAGACTGGCAGGTGGAAGGGCAGATGAGTATTTATGATCTGGCGGTTACATAAGGGAAAGGAGAAAACGAATGGTAGACCAGAGTAAAATTGCTGAAATATTTAATGATTTTATGTCCCTGTATCTGGGGAGAGAGCAGATGGGGATTGAGGAACTCTGCAAAAGGCATGATTACCACCGGATGCTCATGGGGCTTCTTTCCAATCTGGATGAAGCGGCAAAGATACCGGTTCCGGTAGTGATGAAGGAATGCTATGAGGTATATAAGAAATACCGGAACAGGGAGATGACGGAGCCGGACTATGAAGACCTGATCGAAGAGACCAGAAAGCTTTCGGATAAATGGAAATCAAACAAATGGTGTACCCGTGTCCTTGTAGAACTTTTAGGACTCCTGGAAGAGGATGATAAGGAGCGCAGGAGGATCGCAGAGGAAGTGGAACGGGAAATGGAAGAGGAAATGCGCAGGCAGGCGGATGCGGCGTAACAGGCGGAGAGTCAGCGGACTCTCCATTTTTGCGCCTGGCAGCGAAAAAAACAGTAGAAAATAACAGCATGAATGAGGAATTAAAAGGAGGAAACAGCCGTGTATGAGAAATTGATCAATAATACGGAAGAGTTAAATGCAATGGCGGTGCATCTCAGGAACTCGCAGAATATTTCGGAGCTTCAGGCTTTAGCGGCCCAGTGGCTGGTGCCGGAGCAGGATGTGGAGGATTTTATCAAAGGGAAGAGATTCCAGCTTGCGGAGATCCCGCTGTCTGAAAAAGATTATGCCTCTGCAGCGGAAAAATTGCGGGAAGAGATGTGGCTGATGAAGGACCAGCTTTTTACGGATATCGTAGGCAGATATCTGATGAAGAAGGCAGAAGAAGACCCGATGTTTGGAATCCAGGTATTAAAGAAGCAGAAAACCCTCCAGAAATGCATGAACTATATCATGGAGCAGGCTTATCAGATTGCAGAAAAAGAGCATGATCTCAGGTTTGGCAGGAAAAAGAATCCAAACCGCCGGGCAGACAGCGCGCACCAGTCAATCGGCATGGGAATGTCGGAAACACAGGTATATCAGTGGGCGGAGGCTTATTATGCCCTGGAGGATGAGGCTGAGGAGTCAAAGAAACGGAAAGCAGAAACGAAAAAGCGGCTGAATTCTCTGAAAAAGAAGGAGGAACGAAAGAAAAACAGTATTTCATCCGGGAGCTCATCCGCAAAAGGCGTATCAAAAGAGGACACGGAAAAAAACGCTGAAAAAGGAGAAGGGAATCTGGAAAAGGAATCTGGAACAAAGGGGCAGGATGAAGGAGCAAAGAAATCTATAGAAAAGCCGGTTCAGATGTCTCTGTTTGACATGATGGCAGGTAAAAGTGAAGAAAAGGCTGGGGAGGAATAGCGTGAGAGCATTTAAAGGATTCCGTAAGGATCTGACCTGTCTTGGTTTCCAGTTCAGGGAGGATGAGGTAAACCGGACGGAGGAAGCGAATTGTGTAAAAAATGGGTTCCACTGTGCAGAAAACCCGTTGGATTGCTTTTCCTATTATCCTAACTGGCGTAACTCCGTTTACTATGAGGTAGATGCAGGCGGAGATCTGGATGAGGATGCAGTAGACAGTAAGATATCCTGTACGGAAATGCGGTTAGTACGACGCCTCTCACTGGAGCAGATGCTTTTTGAAGCGGCAGTTTATATGGTAGAGCATCCGAAGCGCCGGTGGAACTGCAGGGTGAGTAAAGAAACAGGTACAGCCAGGAATGGTTTTGCGGTTGTTCGGGGAAAGAATCCGAGAGCAGCAGGTAAAGAAGGAGAGGTTCTGTTAATCATGAAAGAAGAACAGCATAGCCCGGAGATTGAAGAGATTGCGCTATTAATGGTTGACGGGAAACGCTATCATTCAGACAGGTTTTATGATGCTTATGGGAAGTGTTAAGGAAAAGAGGCAGATATGAAGAAAAAAGAATTAATGAAGATTGATCCGCCGGAATTTACGCCATACCTAAAGCGGATTGCAAAGAAGGACGGGCCGGTGAAATCACAGTACTGGGGAGCGGATAAGAATTATAAATATG
>OFFP01001183.1_pt1 | contig 18728 bp, 19 predicted proteins | sample 1521431 | NCBI WGS metagenome assembly OFFP01 (sample SAMEA3504104, study PRJEB24116) | mouse gut metagenome | biome: mouse gut; feature: mouse-associated habitat; material: faeces | place: Denmark | collected 2011
AGGTTGGCTCCATTCTTTAGGTGTCGTGTTATTATGCCCTTGTCAAATACACTAAGCAATATTGAATAACTCCCTATATTCATTAAGCACTTCAAAGACAGGATTATGAAAAACAAAATCACCAAGTTCTATGAAATGGTCAATATCAATACCGGTATAATCCTCTTTAGGTTCAAGCTGGAATGCTTTGAGAAACCGAACTCTATTGTAGTTAAGATTGTATTGATTCTCGAACTCTTGGAATTCATCATATTTTTCGACCCATTCATCGAATATCTCCCTAATTTTATCTACTGTATAATACATGATATCAAGCCCTTTCTCTGCCATCATAAATTGAACGATATCTACGTCGAAAGTAAAAAAACCTTTTACATCTTCTTCATATTTTTTATAGGGTAAAATAATTCCATTTTCAATCAGCTCCCCATCCATACATCCATATGTAAACGGATCTACATAAACTGCACCTGCCACAATAAATTGTTCAAGAACCATTCGTGCAAACCGTAACGAAGGTGTGTACTGTGTCACCGTTCCAAAAACTCCATCTGTCTTCCCTTTTTCACAAATCAACCCTTCCTGTGCGGCCATTGACAGAAAGGTATTTGTCTGCACCTTATCTAAAACGATTCCTTTATACATATCATTCCTCCCAATGTAAAGTAAAATTGAGCCACAGACATCCTCTGCCCATGGCTCAATTTTATCACTACATTCCTCAAAATAAAACTATCTTTCAAGCAAAGTTTTCAGCCTTAAAAGGATTCTGCACCTTCCACACAATCTCCATGGCATCCTCCCCATAAATGATCACTTTCTCAATCAGCACCTTCAACCTGTCCTTATCAAAAACCTCCTGCTCGGAAAGCCCGCTCAGTTCCTCGTCCGATATTTCCTCCGGACCGGAAACCTCCTGCATCCGGTCAAGTTCCGCCTGCGCCCCACGCCTGGCCCGCTCCAATTTGATTATTTTAATGCTTGAGAGCCACTGTTCTAAGGCTTCAGAGCCATCAATACAAGTCTATTTTAATCTTTCAGAGCCACCACAATATATAGTGTATCTATGATCAAAGTACACTTAGCCTTAACCGCTTGATTATCCTATCTCAGAATTGTTTTAAACCTGCAAGGGGTGCAACGCAGTGTATTTACCCTTGCAGGTTTAAAGCAATTCTGAGACAATGTTATAAGCGGTAAATAATAGACATACTATATCTAGTATATTGTAATGGCTCTCAAGCATTAAATTATAAGTGGCTCCCAAGGATTAAATTGGTGGCTCTCAATCATTAGAATAATCACATAACCGGATCAATATCCCCATTTCCGATGATGAGGCGACAGTGACCTATTCCCTTGTATGTAAACCTGAGAAAAAGAAATCCTTTTCACTGCTGTTTACTGCCCTGTAATTTTGTCTCTTTTTCGGATTCGTTTATAGATAGCATTCCATAGCGGCGGCTAGTACGGTTTCTCTATCTTTCCGAGACACTGACAGCTTCAGCCGCAACACTTCCACCCCTTACAATCTCAATCCTGTTTACAAACTTTCTTTTCAGCAATGCGATTAAATCATCATTCCTGTTTTCTGTCTGGGTACATTCCAAAAGGACGGTAGCGCCGTCATAGTCAATTATTGCAGCCCCGAATACTTTTGAAATCCGGAATAGTTCCGTTATGTCCGCATCTGAACAATGCTTCACCTTAACAAATAAAATTTCTTTCATGTGGATAGGTATATCTGTATAATCTACCACTTTGATCACCTCAACACTTCTGCTAAGCTGCTTCTTTATCTGCTCAAAAGTCCGGTCATCACTTGTCAGGCTGATTGTCATCCGTGATATGGTGCTGTCCTCAGTAACTCCGGCTGTCAGACTGTCCAGATTATAAGATTTTCCGGAAAACAAACCCGAAATACGGGCGAGTACACCTATTTCATTTTCAACAAACAGACAAATCCATCTCTTTTTCATTCCCTGTTTTCCTCTCTTTCTAAAATCATGTCATTCAGGGCGTTTCCCGGCGGAACAATCGGCATGACATCGGCTTCTCTGTCTATGATAAACTCAATCACCGTAGGCATTTTTGTATTCTGCTTTGCAGTGTTTAAAGCTGTTTTTATGTCTTCTGCCTTTGTGACGCGGATTCCTTTTGCACCATAGCTTTCTGCCAGTGCAATGAAATCTGGCGTATATTTCGGACAATCATGACCAGGCTGGCTGCAGCCAATCTCACAGCTTCTCCGATAACGCATACATGTACTCGAATACCGCCTTTCATAAAACATTTCCTGCCATTGCCGCACATTCCCCAAGTATCCGTTATTCAGTATGCAGATAATGATTGGCAGTTCATAAACAACCGCAGTCGCCATTTCCTGGATATTCATCTGCATACCGCCATCGCCGGATATGACAATAACATCCTTATGCGGATTGCCAAGTTTTGCCCCGATTGCCGCAGGAAAACCATACCCCATTGTCCCCAGACCGCCCGATGTCAACATTTGTTTATTCTCACCGCTATCAAGAAACTGTGTTGTCCACAATTGATTTTGCCCTACATCCGTAACGACAACAACATCTTTAAACCCTTCATTTATGGATTGAATGATCATCTGCGGCGTCAGACCAACCTTCCCCATATCAATCGGATATTCCTTTTTCCAACGGCTGATTTTATCCGTCCACTCTGAGATATGAAGGGGCTTTGCCTTTTTGAGCAAAGCGTCTATGGCCTTTTTCGCGTCAGCTACAATCGGAACGTCCACATCAATATTGCGGGAAATAGATGCCGCATCCACGTCAATGTGGATAATCTTTGCATTTACCGCAAATTCTTCTATTTTCCCCGTAATGCGGTCATTAAACCGTGTCCCTATGGAAAAAAGGACGTCACAATTACTGATCGCTGCATTGGCGGCATAACTCCCATGGATCCCTATGTTGCCGACATAGGAACTGTTTGTTGTGGGAATTGCGCCTTTTCCCATGATTGTCGTAATAACAGGCACACCTGTCAGCTCTGCAAGCTGTGTCATCTCCTTCTCTGCATGGGCAATATGAACTCCGCCGCCAATCAGGAACACAGGCTTCTCCGCATGGTTTAAGATGTCCAGCGCCTTATTTAACTGTCCCATATGTACAGAGGTATTTGGCTTGTAGCCTCTGACCACAATTTCCTCCGGATAGAAATCGCTGCCATAAGCCCGCTGGACATCCTTTGGCAGATCAACAACCACTACCCCCGGTTTTCCGGTCTTTGCAATATAAAAAGCCTTTTTGATTGTTTCCGCCAAATCTTCCCTGTTTCGTACCGTTACGGCATATTTACAGATACTTCTTGTAATACCTACAATGTCTACCTCCTGAAAGGCGTCATTCCCAATAAGGTTTGTCGCCACCTGGCCCGTAAAACATACTAACGGAACGCTGTCATAATTTGCCGTAGCAATCCCTGTGACAAGATTCGTAGCCCCTGGCCCGCTTGTTACAAGACAGACACCAACTTTACCCGTAGAACGTGCATAACCGTCTGCCGCATGGATCAGCCCCTGCTCATGGCGAGGCAGGATCACATCTATTTCTTTTTCCCCATACAGTGCATTAAACAGATCTATCGCCTGTCCCCCCGGATAAGCGAACAATGTGTCAACTGCTTCTTCTTTTAGCGCCTTTACAAATAAATCCGCACCTGTTATCTGTTTCATAGCATCCTCCATTCTTCAATGCGTGTGCTTGCATGCATTATATTTCTTTTTTTGGCACTGCCCTCTGACAGCGCCAAATCTTACGGATCGATTCCTTTTACAAACATCTGCACGCTTTCATTAATGTACCTGTCTTTTTCAATCTCTGTAAGCTCTTTTCCGAACGATGCATTCAGAAATGTATAGCCGAATGTTGCCGAAAATACGGTCAATGCCAGAGCCTCAAAATCTTTCTCCGGTATTTTTCCCATCGCACACATTTTATTCAGATAATCGGTAAATGTCCTCAAAAAAGCCTGGGGAACCTTCATAATAAGCTCTTTGGTTTCCTCATAGAGCTGCGGCGCCCTCAGACCGATTGACAGATTCACGAAATCCGGCGTCATCCTGTCAATATATGCCCTCATGAACATTTCCAGGTCTGCCTGCAAATCCCACTCTACATTTTCAAAAATCTCCGGTGTGACATTCGCCCGCCATCCAGCCTGGTTTGCCCCTTGTAAAACAATATCCTTTTTGCTCTCAAATTTGCGGAACAAGGTACACTCATTTACACCGGCTACCCTTGCAATTTCTTTTGTGGTTGTTGCGACATATCCCTTATCTCGGACTAATGCCATCGCCGCATCGATGATCTTCTGGCTTGTCTCATCCATTTTCTCCTCCCCCTCTCTGCAGTTTTATCATCAATAATATCCTTTCATGCAAGTACATGCTTTCATCATAGCAGAATAAATATCTAAAGTCAATATCCTATAAATATCCAAACCTTTTATCTGCCCCCAACCCGATACCAGTATTCTGGGATTTCCCTGATCCCGTCACCAAGAATCCGATTGCCCAGATAGCGGAAACTGCCGTCTTCTGCAAATCTTACGGTCAATTCATGGGTTATGAGCCTGTCATCACATATAACCATGTCACACACTGCATCGACAGTCAGCGTAACCGTTCCATCTTCATTTTCTTTGATATCCGTAACCTCCGGAAGCGATGTTCCGAAGAAATTCGGATCATAATTTCCACATCCCAGCCGTTCCCACGTGTATCTCCGGCTTTCTTCATCAAATGCGGCATATTCCCGTATCTGTTCTGCTGTCACTGGCAGATACTCCATGAGCAGACTCTCAAACTCACCCTGCGGTATCCCATCCTGATCATCTGCGGGCAAAAAGGTCTCCTGGTATTTCATCTTATACAGATATTCATACAGTCCATTATAATCCAATTTCTCCATATGTCCTGCGTCCCAATCAGAACACAGCAGATTATTTCCCTTATACCCGATATCCCGGACGCACTTTTCAGACAGCTCTTTTTGTTCCTCAGTCATTGGTCTTATCCGGAGCAGACAGCTTCCATCCACGATCTCCGTTACTTCCGGCGGTTCGGGAACGCACATTTCATAGCAGAACCAGCCCTTGTCTGTGTAACTCCAGTCCTTTATTTTGGTATAAGAAATATACTCCACCCTTGGATGGTTGTCTTCCCGCCACGCTGCCCTTGCACTTAGGACATACATATCATTCCCGTCAAACGTATATTTTCTTCTTCCTATCCCTCCATCAGACTGTATCTCATAAACTACCGCAAATCCACTGTTTCCTTTTATGCATTCTTCCAGGAAGCCATCCATTTTCTCATAATTTTCCATATTGGAATACAACAGAGTTGAATGGACCGCTTCCCCTGTTTCCCCGGCTTTCTCCTGCATCATCTGAATGGTCTCATCAGAGAATCCGTCTGATAAAGTGTACACATCAGAAACCGCCTCCGCCATCCTGATACAATCCTCCTCTGCCTCTTCCCTTTCCTTATCATCGACCGGAAGATTGTAGCCTTTTTCCCATTGTTTTGCATCTTCTTTCCTTTTCTGTGTTTCTTTTTCTAAAGAAGATTCCTTCCTGTCCGGAATCTCTGCGCAAGCACACAAAATAGCAGCAAGCACAAACACCATAACCAAAATACATTTCTTCTGCAACGGCATATTATCTTCCTTTCACTCTATTACCGGAATTTCCAGCTCCTTCTGCTCTATCACGTTAGAAAGATATCGAAAAGTCCCGTCTTCAAACGGCTGTACAACAATCATATTAGTAAACGCATAATCCGAATTATAATCCGGCCATACACCATCGACAAACAGCGTTATCGTTCCATCCCCGTTTTCCGTATAATCAACCACTTCTCCAAAAGGCGGGTATGGACTTGCATATATCATTTCATAGGGGTAACTGCCACTGCCTGCATCATAGCCGCATACCTTTCGTACCTGTTCTACAGATACCGGAAAACATGCGGTCATGACCTGTTCATACACTTCTGCAGGGACAGTCCTGTCCTTCGTTCTGAAAATCTCACCTGTGTAAATACGATAAATATCTTCAAACATACGAGGCATCAGAATATCCTCCACATTGCTGCTGTCCCAGTTCGTCACAAGCATATTATAATTAACATAGCTTAGGCCGGATAAATACTTTTTGGTTAATTCCCTGCACTTATCTGATATGGGACTTGTTCTAAAGCACTGGCGCAGGCTTGAATGTGGAATCAGGATTTCATATGAATAAATAAAATATCCTTTTTCCGTTAATTTTATTTCTGCTATGCTGTTTTCCAAAGTATTCCTTATCTCAGGTATGCCGCCCTGCTGCCAGCCTATCCCTACATAATAGGTCTGCAGTTCATCCATCCTGTACAGGAAAGTAAATGCACCGATCAGGCCGTCCGGATTCACCTGGAAGATTGTGAACATGGATTCTTTTTGGTTCAGATAATCGGCGTAAAATGCATGAAGCTTTTCCGGATTTACCATATTGCAGTCCTCCGTAATGCTTACAAACCCCGCCTGTCCAAGAAGTGAGACCACTTCCTTACACTGCTCGCCTGTAAACTCTGCAATATTCGATGAAAAAGCAGGGCCGTCAGCGACCTCTATATTCTGATAGATACCTTTTACCTGCTCTGCTGCCGTCAAAGCTGTCTCCTGAATCTGCTTCTTTTCTTCCTCTGTAAAAAGACAGACCATTCTCTCCGGAGTAACTGGTGTCTGGAAATCAGAAGATCCTGCAGTGATATCGCCGATATCTATTTCGTCTCCGTCTATCTCGTCAGCATCTATTCCTTCCATATGATTAACAGGAACTTCTGCCTTTTGCGCCCTGATTTCCTCTATGTTTTCCTCTCCTGAATTATTCTGCTTTGGTCCTTTTAAAACTATGACACAGGCGATAACAATAACCAGCAATTCTATGATGAAAACGCCCTTTTTTTGAATCAGCCATTTCACATTTTCCATCATTCCATGCCTCCATACATCTCTTCCCACTGTTCCGGAGTCAGACGCGGCTTATGCCAGGTTCCCTCCTGATTCTCCTCTGACGGTATAACCCGGTTAGATACATACTGCACCCCTCCGCCTTCCAAAGGGCGGACCACCACCTCGTGGGCATATACTTTGGAAATGCCTGCATAAGGAAATACCACATTTACTGTCAGCGTTATGGTTCCGTCACTGTTTTCCGTATACTGAACTACTTCCGGATATGGATACTCCGGATATTCCACTTCATAAAAGCCTCTCGGCTTATATTCATACGTCCCATCCTCCGGATAAAAAACCGTTTTTGACTGCAATGTACCGCTGTCTATGTTGATATATCTTTGAATGACGTTCTCAAATTCATCCTCCGGTATCCTGTATACCGCGCCGACCCCTAAGTTATCGTCCATACCATATGGGATCTGCCCGCCGTTTACCCTGGGGTAAAACAGGTCATACAGATCATAGAAATCCAACGTCCCAAAATCATTCTCATTCCAATCCACCAGAAACAGGTTGTTCCTCTCATAACCGGCAGGAAGGATATACTGCCGGTTCAGCTCCCTGCATGTTTCGTCTAAAGGCAGCACCCGAAACGCAGCATACTCGCTGGCTTCACTCATAGTGAGCACATATAACTGTTCGGAAAAATAACTGCCGGAAAACATCAGATATCCGTCCTCCGTGTATTCCCACCGGTCCGCATGAAAACCAGCTGTAGACACCTTTTCCATGTCCTGATCCTTATACTTGTAATAACTGGTGGTTGCTTCTACCTCTCCGTCTTTTGTCTTCAGGTCATATTTCACAATCCCGTCCAAGACTCCCTCCAGGTCATTGATTTTAAGAATGGTCAGCTCTCCTTCCTCTTTCGCGTCTACTTTCCCGCAGAAGCTGATGACCTGCTCCGGTTCTGCCATGTCAATCTGGTTCCTTCCGTCAACGGCCGCATAACCATGATTACCAAATTGGTTTACAATACTGCGGAACATTTCCAAATCCTCCATACGTCCTGCTTCCTCAGCATCTCTAAAAAGCTCATATCCAATCTCGATCACTGGGTCTGCTTTCTCCTGGGCCTCCTTCCCGGACTTTGCCGCCCCGTTCCCCTGTTCATCATCTCCAGATTCCGTCTGGGATGTATCAGCACATCCGGATATACTCAAAAGCACGATAAGAAGAAGAACGAACCAGTTTCTTCCCATCTTCTGCTTGTACCTGTCTTTTCCTTCAAACCTCATATCTGCCTCCATTCATCTGTTCTAAATCCCGCGTATCTATAGGCTTCAAAAGAAATACTACGCATGTAGGATTTAAAGTCAAAAAAAATTATAAATCTATTGTCTCAAAATAAATATTACATATGTAGGATTTGAAAGTCAAGAGAAAAATGTAAATGTTTCCTTTTCCTTCAAGATATAGAAACACCGTTAGCGACAGGTTTTGCATGGATAAATTTCAGAATATTGTCATTGAACGGCTGTATATCCTGATATAAAAAACCGATTTCACGAGGCGGAACAGGATTGGACAAGGTGATTTCCATCAGGCAGCCCGTTTCTAACTCCTGCCCTACAAACTGTTTCACAACACAGGAAATTCCAATCCCCATTTTGGCAAATTCAATCAGCATATCCATTTCATTTACCTCAAGAATATGCAGGGGAATGATATTATTTTTTGCATAGTAAGTGTTAATATGCTTCCTGGATATATTATCTTTATCAAGGAGCATGATATTCGCATATTCGCATATTTCATCATTCTGGCAGTCCCATTTCTCCCTATAAGCCGGCGTGCAGACAAAAATATACTCAATCATCCCCAGGGAATGATACATGAACCTTTCGGGATTTGGCGGCTTCACTACCAACGCCAGATCAATGCTGCACTTTTCAATCATAACAAATGCTTCTGCCGAGGACGTACATGTGATTGCCAGATCTGTATCAGAATATAAGCTCAAATATTCTTTCAGATAAGGCCTGAGAAAATGTTTACACAACACATTGCTGGTGGCTATGCGCAAATGTCCTGCATAAAAGGGAGACTTAAGACTTTTTTCCGTATCCGAAAGCATCTGAAGCGCTTTTTTCGCACTGTCATACAGCAGTCTTCCTTTCTCTGTCAGCTCCACTCCCTTTGATTTTCTGATAAAAAGCGTGGTGTTAAGATTCTCTTCCAGTTTCTTTATGGTGATGCTTACTGCCGGCTGGGAAATATACAGCGAAGCGGCCGCTTTGGATATACTTTTCTTTTCAGCAACAGAAAGAAATATCTTGTATTTTGTGAGATTATCAAATGTGTTCATAACTCCTCCATAATTATAATTTATATATCTTTTATAAACCATATATTTAAACTATATTATATAGAGATGTATAATTCAACGTTCTGCTATATTAAACTCAGTGATCGTTCTGTGGAAACTTGTGAAGCCCACAGGCGGGGGAGAGCCGACGGGTATCTCCCTCTTTTACATTACAGGAGATTTTACTATGGCGGCATCAAAACGCCTGTGCCCACGGAGAATCCCCAAAAAGAGAAACCAGGATGCCTATGGAAAACAGGATTTGTTTGCTGTTGTCATTGCTTTCCGCTACTTATTAACAAAAGAAGATTTTTCTAACTTCAAAAGAAAACTTGTTTTGGAAATAGGGAAATTAAATAAAAAGTTCATTTACATTACTGAAACCGAATTGTTGGAGCAAATGGGTTTCCCGAATAACTGGAAGAACATTGCCCGCTATCATACAATCCTATAGAAAGGAGAAGATGTTTCCTCTTATGAGCAAGCGTCTTCCTTTTTTATTATTTCTTTGTGCACTCCATAACTACAATTTATATATTTTATAAAAATCATATATTTGAACTATATTATATAAAGAAGTATAATTCAATAAAACATATCAGAGTAGGGGATTTTGCATGGATACATTCGAATTTGACGGAGAGAAATACAAACTGCTTCAAAACACCAAAAAGAATGGGGGAATGACCTGATTTCAGAGTTTTCGTTCAACGGAAATGAAACGATACTGGACCTTGGATGCGGGGACGGGATTCTGACAGAACAATTAGCATTATTTGTGCCACGGGGAAAGGTGCTGGGAATAGACGCTTCTCTTCACATGATTGAAACTGCCGGAATGATTCACAGAAATAATCTGAATTTCGCGCATATGGACATAAACAAGATGAATTTCGAGAAGGAATTTGACCTTATTTTTTCTAATGCAGCCTTACATTGGGTGAAAGACCATAGACGGCTTTTGAAGAATGCACATAAAGCGTTAAAAACAAACGGAAAAATACTGTGGGATTTTGGAGGTGCCGGTAATTGTGCTAATTTTGTCAGCGTGATTCAAAGTATCATAGCGGAACATCCGTATGCAAAATATTTTAAAGACTATGAATGGCCGTGGTTTATGCCGTCCAAAGCACAGTATACAGATTTTCTTTCAGCGGTCGGATTTTCTTCCTGTACAATTAGAGAACTAAATAGAGACAGATATTTCCCCAGCGCTTCTGATATGATCCGTTGGATTGACCAGCCCTGCCTTGTACCGTTTCTTAAACAGGTTCCCCAGGAATTAAAGGCAGCTTTCCGCCAGAGGGTAATCGAAGAAATGTTAGAAAGAACACAAACGCCGGACGGAACTTATTTTGAAACGTTCCGCAGAATCAGAATATATGCTGGGAAATAAAGGAGGAAATAAGATGGAGAATACGATGAAGAAAATTGATTTAGCTAATTGGGAAAGGACATTGCATTATCAAATCTTCAGAAACTATGCCCAACCGCAATACTGTGTCACTTTTGATTTAGATGTCACACATTTTCTGGATGTAATCAAAAAGCGTGGGTACTCCTTTACATTTTCATTCGTATTTGCCGTTTCCAAATGCGCAAATCAGATCAAAGAATTTCGCTGTCGCTTTGTTGACGGAGAACCGGTGATATTTGATAAGATTCACACCGCATTTACCTATCTGAATAAAGATACGGAATTGTTCAAGGTTGTGAATGTGGAAATGACAGATACACTGGAAGAATATGTAACTCTCGCGTCTGAAACAGAACAGGCGCAAAAAGATTACTTTACAGCGCCGCTAGGGAATGATGTGTTCCAGTTCTCCGCTTTTCCATGGGTCGCATATACCCATATTTCCCACACAGATTCCGGAAATAAAAATAACGCAACACCATTATTTGACTGGGGCAGATATGAAAAAAGGAATGGAAAAATCATGCTTCCCTTTTCTGTCCAAGTTCATCATTCTTTCGTAGACGGGGTGCATATAGGCAAATTAGCGGAGAATTTACAGCTTTATCTCAATACACTATCTTAACACTCATTAAGATTTTTCCAGTCAGGAATTGGTCTGCGAACGATTAGGTTCGTCAGACCAATTCCTGTAAGATACTTTTATAGATATTTCTTTCATGAAAAACAATTAATTATCAAGAATTTTCCCATCCGTAGAAATGGTTACAACTCTCCATGGTATAAATCTGCCACTCCTTTTAAGAGCCTCTTTTACCGCATGTTCAATTCCGCAGCAGCATGGAACTTCCATCCTTACAACCGTCACACTCTTGATATCATTTCCTGCAATCATTTCCGTCAGTTTGTCCGTGTAATCCCCTTCATCAAGCTTGGGGCACCCAATCAGCGTAATATGGTTCCTGATAAACTCGCTATGGAAATTCCCATAGGCATATGCCGTACAGTCCGCGGCAATTAGCAGATTGGCATTCTCAAAATAAGGCGCCTTTACAGGTGCGAGTTTTATCTGTACAGGCCATTGCTTTAGCTGGCTGCTGACAGGGATAGCGGTAACAGAAACATCCGAATCCGCTGCATTTCTTGTAATCGTCCTTGCGTTTGATCCGGGACAGCCAACCTTTTTTGCAGCGAATACGGCCGCCTCATCATAGGCAGGCGCCTCCCGTTCCTCAAATGAAATCGCATCAGCCGGGCATGTTGGCAGACAATCCCCCAAACCGTCACAGTAATCCTCACGGGTAAGCTCTGCCTTCCCATCTATCATTTCAATCGCACCTTCATGGCAGGCTGCCGCACAGGCACCGCATCCGTTACATTTCTCTTTATCAATTTTAATAATTTTTCTGATCATATGAACTCCTCCTTGCTTTTCTGTAGCTATCATAATACAATAAACAAAACAATTCGGTTGTATTTACAACAGAAAGAGGATTTTATATGGAAAAATATGTGCCTGTGCTCAAAGAGACACAGCTGTTTGCTGGTGTAAGGGCAGACGAAGTCAATACAATACTCGGATGTTTCCAGGCAAAATCCCGTATTTATAAAAAAGAGGAATATATTTTCAGGCAGGGGGAACACCTGACCCATATTACGGTTTTGGTAAAAGGGAAGCTGCACATCCAGCGGGATGACTATTGGGGAAACCGGAGCATTGTCAACGTCATCCATGTCGGTGAAATGTTCGGAGAAGCCTATGTCTCCCCCGGAAGCGGACCGATTCTGAATGATATTATTGCTGTGGACAACAGCACCGTCATATTCTTTGATGTACGGAAAATGCTGAACGTCTGTTCATCAGCCTGCCGTTTCCATTCAATCGTACTGCAGAATCTTTTTTTTGCAATATCTGATAAGAACAGGAAACTCGTACAGAAGCTTGGACATATATCAAAGCGTACCACGCGGGAAAAATTGATTTCTTATCTGTCCGAAGAGGCAAAAAAGCAGAACAGTAGTTCCATTACCATTCCCTTCAACCGACAGCAGCTTGCGGATTTTCTTTCCGTAGACCGCAGTGCTATGTCCAATGAGCTGTGCAGGATGCGGAATGAAGGGCTTCTGACCTTTGAGAAAAATCAATTTACTCTGCTGTAGATTCATATTTGTAAAACTGAAAAGAAATACAAAAAGGCAGGACACCTTCCTTTTTACGGGAACATATCCTGCCTCATGTTTCATATTTCCTTTTTTGATTTTATCATTTAACCTTTTAATCGGTTTTCAATATCTGATGCACTATATAATACATCTGTTACAATCACTTTATCTCCCTGGATTATAAAAAAGACAGAATAATTGTCTATCAACAATCTTCTCATCTCTTTGCTTCGTTCCGGTTCTGATTCCATAATACAGATTCTCTCAGCCATAGTATCCAATGTCAAAATAGCGTCTGCAATCCGGTTATACTGATTCATTGCATTTTCTGGTGCCTGAAGGGCATAAGCAATATGATTGTATAATTGATCCATATCAGCCAATGCTTCATTTGTAATCTCAACCGTATATTGTTTCATATCAATGAGTCTCCCTAAATTTTGCGAACGCTTCCGCTGCATTTTGCACTCTACCTGCTGCTATATCATTGTAACCTTTTTCCAATTTTTGATGGATTTCTTCCGTTGTCATGGCATCTGCATGAATCGGTACTGGTGCTTTTGGTAAAGAAACAGAAAAAGGAATTCCACCTGTAAGAGAAATTTGATTCAAATATATATCAATTGCTGTTGACATGGGAACACCTAACTGAGACAATACTTTTTCTGCCCGTTCTTTAACAGTTGGATTTACTCTTAAGTTCAATGTTGCTGTTTTTTCCATAATTACACCTCCTTGTTTTTATATTGTAACGCTTTTGTCGTTACAATTCAAGCGCTAATTTCTTCCATAATATCAGACATACACTAGCGAAAAAACTCCCCAATATCCTGAAAAGTCCCCTGAAGCTATTCCTCTCCGTCACAATAACATAATACACTATTTTTAGACAGATTGAATCTGTCTTAGCGTTGTGCCTCCAAATATTCTAATTGTATCATTTTATCCGATAATGTCAGAAATTGACCATTCTGGTTTATAAAACTGCAGCCAGCTAAAAACTGAATAATAGCCTTACATGCAGAACGGCACAAAAAACAGAAAATTCAAAAAAGACTTCCTGTTTTTTTTGCCCATTTATTACAATTCATTTATCGTCTCTGTCACCACCATACTCCGAATGCGTTTCGCCGGAAAGTAGATTGCAGCCACGGCCGCTGCAAAAACCAACAGCACGATGACCAAAAGCGGAACGATTGGAATGCTCCACACAGCATATGGAAAATGCGGTATAATCAGGATACCGTACAGCCCTTTACTAAGGAGCAGTCCGAGAATACATCCGGCCACACATCCATAGAAAGCATAAGTAAATGCCTCTGCCGCTATCATTTTTGTTACCTGCCATTCGTCCATGCCGACCGCGCGCATTGTTCCGTACTGCCTGATTCTGGCAGATACACTCATGGAAATACTGTTCACAATATTCAATACTGTCACCAATGCGATAATCGCCAGGAATCCATAAGCAAAAATCATAAATGCCGCATACGTGTTGCCTGTTTTCTGGCCGATCCTGTTTCTAAACGCATATTCACCGTCTATTTCATTGTCCGCTGCATTACGGATTGCTTCCACATCTCCATTCTCTACATCCTCTTCCATCTGCACCATGAGCAGAGCATATTCCGCAATACCCATCAGCCGTGTAAATGTTTCTTTTGAAGTAATGATTGTAACCTTTCCACCAGACGTCCCGTCACTGCTGAACGGATTCATTTTCAGCATTCCCGCAATCTCAACCTCTTCACTGCCAACCCGTATCTTATCACCTATCCCTACCGGAACATCTGCGTCACAGATTGCCAGAACATAACGGCTGTTCCCGTATACCTTTGAAATATCACTGCCTTTTTTAAGCTCCTTATCCTTTGTCAGACAGTCCAGATCAAATTCATCATAAGAAATAACATCCACCACGCCAGACGAAAGGCTCTCTTCCTCAAACTGCGCCGGGACATCAAAACAGCTCCTGCGCCCAAACACATTGGTTACTTCCTCCATGCCTGCAAGTTCATCCAGCAGTACGCTGCTTATTGAATTCGAGCCGTCACTGCTCGCAATCTCAATATCTGCATCATTAGATTTCTGGGGCATAATCAGGCTCACCAAATCTGCAAAAACGGTAAAACTTAAAAAAAGAATAATGCTGAGGGCAAAAGAGCCGGTCAGCAATATCAGGTTTTTCTTTTTCGATACCGCATGATGCATGCCAAGAGCGGTTTCTATTTTTGCAAACCGGGTATTTGCTGCGCTGCTCATATTTTTCCCATCCCCTGCATTCCCTGTAACAGCCGACACAGGCGACACCTTGGACGCTCTTTTTGCCGGAGACTGCGCTGCAATCAGAACCGTAATAATTCCCACTGCCACTCCGCTGACAATTCCTGCCGCACTCACTCCAAACAATGGAATACTGACAAATTCCTCTCCTGCCATAAACCGCAGCAGGGCGCACACTCCCCATGTGACCAGAATACCAAGGATGACACCTGCCGGAATCGCAATCTTACACCAGTTCAGGGCTTCCAGCCTTACGAAGCGGATAATCTGTTCCCTGCTCATACCGATACAGCGCATCATACCGAAAAATTTCGTCCTTTGGGCGACATTGCTGTTCATACTGCCTGCAATCATCAGTGCTCCTGCAATCAGTATCAAAATAAACAGCATAACAGCAATCATGTAAATCTCCTGCATTCCCGAATCCCCGCCAAGGGCTCCCGTCCCCATCAAAGCTTTATTTACTTCGATATTTTCATCCGTCCATCCATACTCTTCCTTGATGTCTGAAACATGTCTGCTAATATCTGCCTGGCTCTGATACCGTATATATAAGGATGGATTTCGGACAAGCCCGTACTTCTCGAACGCTTTTCGGTTCATATATACACTGAATGTTCCATATAATGCATTGAACTCCTCATCATCCTCACCAAATCCGGATATGGTAAAATCCATACTGCCGGAAGGTGTTTCTATGGTGATTCTGTCGCCTGTCTTTGCGCCAAACGCATCCTTTGCATTAGAGCTGAGCAAAATCTCCGTATCATTCTGCGGGAAAGAGCCCTCCTTCAAACCATTCTTGATATCCGTAATATAAGCTTCATCAACCCCATATAGAACAGCCTTCCTTTTCCCAATATGGTACTCTTCTTCCCTGCCGTAATTCACCACATCCGTCCATGCCGCAACAGAAACATCTGCACTTTGGCCAATCCGCTCTGCATCGGCTTCAGGCACATTTTTTAGCTGGATATGCCAGTTCCCATGCTTCTTAAGCATATTATTCGTCTGCATCCTATTTCCCATGTCAGCCATACTGAAAACCGCCGTCACCAGAAATACGGAAATTGTAATGCACAAAAGTGTCAGCCGGTTCTGCCGCCTGTGGACATGTGCAGAAATCGGAATTAAGCTAAGATAATTCTTCATTCACCGCACCTCCCCCAAATCATTCAGCTCCCCATCCGACACCTGCAGGATACGATCCGCTTTCTGTGCAATGCTGCGGCTGTGGGTAATCATAATGATAGTCTGCTCATACTTCTTGGACGCTTCTTTTAGGAGCGTAATCACCTCTCTGCTGTTCTGTGTGTCTAGATTTCCCGTCGGCTCATCAGCAAGGATGAGGGCAGGACGGGTAATCAGCGCCCGACCGATTGCCACTCTCTGCTGCTGCCCGCCCGAGAGCTGGCTTGGCAGATGGTGCCGGCGCTCCCGAAGGTTCAACACTGTTAGCAGTTCCTCCAGGTATCTTCTGTTTGGTTTCTGGTAATCAAGTAGTACCGGGAAAATGATATTCTGCTCGACCGTCAGTTCGGGAACCAGATTAAAGCTCTGGAAAATAAACCCGATATTCCTGCGACGGAAAACCGTAAGATTTCTTTCTTTCATTGCAAAAATATCCTTGCTGTCAATATATACCTTGCCAAAGGAAGGCATATCCAGCGCACCGATCATATTAAGAAGCGTACTCTTTCCGGAGCCTGATTCCCCGACGATTGCGACAAATTCTCCTTTCGGTACCGAAAAACTAACTTTCTTTAAAGCCTGTACAGCCGTATCTCCTTCCCCGTAGGTCTTGGAAATTGATTTAACCTCCAACAAATTCATAAATTAAAGCACCTCTTTCTCCATAAAATCCATACATCGAAAATGAATTCCCAAATCGTTATGCCCGTCTGCAAGGAATTTCATTTTTAATGTATAAGAAGCATAACACGCTAATCCTACAGGAATATTGCAATTATCCTGCTATTTTGCAGGAATTATCAATATATAGAGGTTCACTGCAGCATGAATAAAGAGGCTGCTGGTCTTCTTTAGCCTACATTTATGAATTAAAATATGGATTTAATAACTCATCTAAAAGCTATTGCAATGCTTATAATGATGCCTATTACAATGGCGTGTCTCTTCCAGGTCAGCCGAAGATATCCTGCAAATTCACGGAGCAATGCATTCAGTGTAAAATACCATTTCGTCTTTGCACCAAACCCTACGCATTTTATTCCTTGCTGCTTCGCCAGGATTAAAGCTCTAAAGACATGATAAGCAGTTGTAACAATAACAATTTTCGCATTCTCGTTGTCTATCAACTCCTTTGAAAACATCAGGTTTTCCTCAGTTGATACCGATTTTTGCTCCATTATGATCTTTTCAGCATCCACTCCCTGATCGACAGCATATGCCGCCATAGCGGCGCTTTCCGAAATGTCTTCGCCTGGCCCCTGCCCTCCGGACATAATCAGTACCGCATTCTGGTTGCAGCGCAAAAGCTCTATTCCTCTATGAATCCGGGCCGCAAGCAGCGGCGTAACCTTAGTCCCAATAATCCCGGAGCCCAGTACAATAATATAGTCCGCATTCCTCTTTTTTCTCAGATGAATAAGATTAAGAACCGCAGATAGTGAATACATCGCCATCAGTGACAATACATATACAGCAGAAAAACTAATCGTTACATAAAGTATTGTACTGAATCTGCCCTTTTCCAGACTCCCAATCACTGGCCAGACTGCAAGATATCCAAACAGCAGGATTGAAAATAGCATAGATAATAAATTAGAAGGCTTCATTCCCTCATGCCGGATAATTTTTATTCCTTCTATAAAAAACGTAACAATCAAAACTGCCGGAAATGCGATTACGCTGACTACTGCCAAAATAAACAGAAAAACAAGAAGTCCGACGACTGCATCATGTGACGCAAGCCATTCTGAGTACTGGGAAAGTATAAAAAACAAAAAAACTGCCAGACTTGTCATCATCCAGAAAAATGAAACGCCGCTCCATAATGTTCTGGGATCATGCAGCATAATTCTCGCAAATATGCAAAATGGTATTAAAAAAAGAATAAATGAAATCTGCAACATATCTGTATTGCCCCTTTAAAATACGACATTTTAGAAAGCCCTTCCGCTAAGGGATTCTCTCCATAATTTTATCATACTCAAATGGCGGTGTAAAATACATTCTAATACACAATCAGACACTTGCTATTATTCGAGTATCCATATACAATTATATTTGTCACCAATTTCCGTCAGGAAATTGATGACCTGCTTGCGCTTCAGCGCAATTCCTATTGTATACTGATACAGTTTAAAGAAAGACAGGTACAAATACTTTGCAGCGAGAACCGCATACCGGATATTTCAAGACCTGGGTATATGCGGCTGATGCAAAAAGACGCAAAAAAGCTGATTGATGGAAGGGAGTTACGCCATGAATAATGTATTGATTATAGATAATGATAAAGAACTTTGCGCTCTTATGAAAAAATGCGTAGAGC
>OFFP01001187.1_pt1 | contig 18682 bp, 19 predicted proteins | sample 1521431 | NCBI WGS metagenome assembly OFFP01 (sample SAMEA3504104, study PRJEB24116) | mouse gut metagenome | biome: mouse gut; feature: mouse-associated habitat; material: faeces | place: Denmark | collected 2011
GCCGGTTCGTCCGGGAAGACTGCTGCTGGGGAGTTTTACAGGGACAGCCGGATCCATGCTTTTTTTTCTGGGGCTGGAAAACTATACCCTGTACCGGATTTGCGTCCATTTTCTGGTAAATCCCCTGATGGTGTATCTGTGTTACCGAAGCAGGAAAAAGGAATTTTTATGTCAGTGGGCCATTACTTATGTGGCATATGTTCTGCTGGGAGGCGTATTGTCCTTTAGTATGGCCGGCAGAAAAGGAAGCGGATATTTTCTGGTCTGCCTGGCGGGGGCTCTGCTGTTTCTTGAGGCAGCCGGGAGGGCGCTGAGACATGTAAAAGGAGAAAAAGAGACTCTTTATGACCTTCTTCTGGTAACCGGAGAAGGAAAACTTTCTGTAAAGGGTTTTTACGATACGGGAAATCTGCTGACAGATCCTCTGGGGAATCGGCCGGTACATATTATAAAACGGGAAATCCTGCAGAGTCAGATACAGAAAGAACAGCTTCTCACGAGACTGATTCCCTATCATTCACTGGGACAGGAATCCGGACTTCTGGAAGCGGTGACTCTGGAGGGAATGTACATTGTCAGAGAAGGATGTCCTCTGTACCTGAAAAAGCCCGTATTCGGTCTTGCAGATGAAAAGCTGTTTCAGGATGACAGATGTGATGTGATATTAAATGGAAAATCCATGGAAAATTAAAGGAGGAAAATTATGTACATAAAAATTGCAATACCGCGGCATTTTCATCTAAAGCTGATACCCAGCCTGCGCAGTCTGCTGATGATGAAAAAAGGGGATGTCCACTATATCGGAGGAGCGGAAATTCTGCCGCCGCCGCTGGAAGCGCGGGAGGAAAACCGCTGTATTCAGATGCTGGACGGAGAGGAATCGGAACGGGCCAGAAGCATTCTCATTGAGCATAATCTGCGGCTGGTGGTGTACATAGCAAAGAAATTTGACAATACAGGCATCGGAGTGGAGGATTTGATTTCCATCGGAACAATCGGCCTGATTAAAGCTATCAACACCTTTAATCCCACCAAAAATATCAAACTGGCCACCTATGCTTCTCGTTGTATCGAAAACGAAATTCTGATGTATCTGCGGCGGAATAACAAGACCAGAATGGAGGTATCCATTGACGAGCCTCTGAATGTGGACTGGGACGGAAACGAACTTCTTTTGTCGGATATTCTGGGAACAGACGAGGATATCATTTATCGTGATATTGAGACAGAGGTGGAGAAAAATCTGCTGAAAAAGGCAGTGGCAAAACTTTCTGAACGGGAACGGGCTATTGTGGAACTGCGGTTTGGGCTGAACCACGCCCAGGGAGAGGAAATGACCCAGAAAGAGGTTGCAGACCTTCTTGGTATTTCCCAGTCCTATATTTCACGTCTGGAAAAAAAGATTATGAAACGTCTGAAAAAAGAAATCGTAAAATTTGAATAAATGTGGTAAAATTTATCATGAATACAAATTTATACAAAGGAGATGGTAAAGTGAAACTTGAATTTTTGGGGGCTGCCCATGAGGTGACAGGAAGCTGCCATTATGTGCAGATGGGAGATGTCAACCTGCTGGTGGACTGCGGAATGGAGCAGGGAGCAGATTTATATGAAAATCAGGAGATACCGGTAAATACGGCCGAGATTGACTATGTGCTGATTACCCATGCCCATATTGATCATTCCGGTCTGCTGCCGCTTCTGTACAGCCATGGATTTCGGGGGAAAGTCTATGGCACCAGAGCAACCGTGGAACTGTGCAATATTATGCTGAAAGACTCGGCTCACATTCAGATGTTTGAGGCGGAATGGAAAAACCGGAAGGCAAAACGTGCAGGACGGCCTCTGGTGGAGCCCATGTATACCATGGATGACGCAGTGGGGGTACTGGAGCATTTTATTCCATGTGAATATGGGGAAATAATTACCCTTTGTCCGGAAATTACCATTCGATTTGTGGACGCGGGCCATCTTCTCGGTTCATCCAGCATTGAAATCTGGGGAACAGAAGAGGGAAAACAGGTAAAACTTGTATTTTCCGGTGATGTGGGCCACGGCAACAAGCCCTTAATCCGCAATCCCCAATATATTCGGGAGGCCGATTATGTGGTTGTGGAATCCACCTATGGAGACCGTCTCCATCAGGATCCGCCGGATTATGCAAAAGAACTTGCACAGGTGTGCAAAGATGCATTTACCAGAGGAGGGAATGTGGTGATTCCGGCTTTTTCCGTGGGCAGAACACAGGAAATGCTGTATTTTCTGCGGAAAATCAAAACGGAGAGCCTTCTGCCGGAATTTGAGGATTTTGAGGTGTACATAGACAGCCCTCTGGCAGTGGAGGCCACCAGCATTTTTCATAAAAATGTGAAAGAATGTTTTGATGAGGAGGCCCTGGAACTGGTGCGCAAAGGGAAGAACCCCATTAGTTTTCCGGGACTTAAAGTGGCTGTTACCAGTGATGAATCCAAAATGATTAATTTTATTGAAAAGCCCATGGTAATTATTTCTGCTTCCGGTATGTGCGAGGCAGGACGGATTCGCCATCATCTGAAACATAATCTCTGGAGAAAAGATTCCACGATTCTTTTCGTAGGTTATCAGGTACCGGGCACCCTTGGAAATATGCTGCTGAACGGAACAAAAGAGGTAAAGCTGTTTGGTGAAACGATTGAGGTTCATGCAAAAATCCAGAATCTGGCCGGAATCAGCGGACACGCAGACCAGCAGCATCTGCTGGAATGGGTGAAGGCCTTTGGGGAAACGCCCAGACGGGTGTTTGTGGTACATGGGGAAGACAGTGTGTGCGACACCTTTGCTTCTCTGATCACAAAGGAAACAGGGCTTACGGCCACAGCTCCCTACAGCGGAGACATTTATGATCTGGAAAAAAATGTCTGTCTGGCAGAAGGAAGCCGGGAAAAGAAAGTACGGCAAGCAAAAGAGGCCCATGGAGTTTCCAATGTTTTTGCAAGGCTTCTGGCGGCCGGAGAACGTCTGCTGGCAGTTATCCGCAAATCAGAAGGACGGCCAAACAAAGAGCTTGGAAAGTTTGCAGACCAGATTAATTCTCTCTGTGATAAGTGGGAGTGACAGAGAGATAGTTTTTCATATTTTTTAATGCAGATTTTTCCAGTCTGCTGACCTGGGCCTGGGAGATGTGGATTTCTTCTGCCACTTCCATTTGTGTTTTGCCTTCAAAGAATCGCAGCCTGATGATATAATTTTCCCGCTCATTCAACCGTTTCATGGCGTCACTTAAGGAAAGTTCTTCCACCCAGGTTTCTTCTTTATTTTTTTTGTCACTGATCTGATCCATCACATACAGGGTGTCTCCTCCATCGGTATAAACCGGGTCATAGAGGCTGACAGGACACTGAATGGCGTCAAGGGCAAATACGATATCCTCTTTTGGAATGTCAATTTCTTTTGCAATGTCTTCAATGGTAGGTTCCCGGGAAAGCTCTTTGGACAGCAGCTCTCTGGCATGGATTGCTTTGTACGCGGTATCCCGCAGGGAGCGGCTTACCCGGATGGAATTGTTATCCCGCAGGTAACGCCTGATTTCACCGATAATCATGGGAACTGCATAGGTGGAAAATTTTACACCGATATCCGGATTGAAATTGTCAATGGATTTGATCAGCCCGATGCATCCGATCTGGAACAGGTCGTCCACGTTTTCATTACTGTTGGAAAAACGCTTGATTACACTTAAAACCAGACGGAGATTACCCTTGATATAAGCCTCGCGGGCTTCCATATCCCCCGCCTTGATGCGGGAAAATAAATCGCTCTTTTCTTCCTCTTTTAATACGGGGAGTTTTGCAGTGTTGACTCCACAGATTTCTACTTTATATGCAGCCATGATGTTACCTCCGGAAAGTTTTGATGTATTAAAAGAATGTACTTAATTTGCTACTTTTATTCATGAAATTTTCATGGTATAATGTACAGGAGAGCAATGAGCAGTGTCTGAACCTGCAAAAGCAGATGTGTCATGCCGGCATGAGTACAGTTGTCTTTTTACAGGTTCGGACAGGGTGAAAGCCCGTGAGCGAGAGAAGCTCAGAGGTTCACGAGCTTGGCACAGCGAGGTTGAAAGATAACCGAAGAATTTGTTGTTAGGAGACAGATAACGATGAAAGATGCCATTGATAAAAGAAATGAACGGGAGAGAATTGCCAGAAGTATTGTAAAACGCAGGAATATCGTGTATATTTCCAAAGAGGAACTGGAACGCAGGAAGCAGGAAGAAGCCAGACAGCAGGACAGGGAAGCGGCAGAACAGCTTGCAAAACGACTGAGAGAAGATGAGGATAAGAAAAATGCCGGTGAAATAGAGCGGCTTCTGGCAGAACAGAAAATGCTGGAGGAGCAGCTGGCAACAGGAATGGATGCCACCGGAAAACATCCCATGGATGATATAACACAGGAAAGAGTAGAGGCGATTTTGAGTGAAAAAAGCAGGCAGCTGCAGGATATTATTTCTGCCAGCAGTATTACGCTGGCACAAAAAAGTGAGCCGGTGGAGGTATCTGTACCGGAAACAGATCAGGAGGATGTCCCCGGAACAGAAACAGACATTGAGGAACCTGATATTTCAGCTCTGGAAGCAGATATGGGAGAAACTTTATCAGCTGGAGAAATGGGGCAGGCGGAGCATATTCCGGTAGAAGGGGAACCGCAGGAACTGCCGGCTGAGATGTATCAGGAAGAACTTCCGGTAGAGGAACAGGAAAATATGAGTGCTCCGGTTTTGGAGCCGGAGGAACTAAAGGAGCCGGCAGGGGGAGGCTTTGGTGAAGAACCGGAGCCGGCAGAGAAGGGAGAGGCAGAATTATGAAGCAGTTAAAGGATGGAACGGAAACTGCCCGCGATAATGAGAAAGACTGTAAAAACGTTTCCCTGAGCGAAACCTGGCCCCAGGACGCTCAGAATGAGCTGGAAGAGTTCATTGAGCAGCAGGGTATTTATATCCGTCAGTAAGGCATGTGCGTTGTGGCTGTTTGTATGCCGCTGAATCCTGAGTCTTTCTTCCGGGCGGTCAGGAATGCTTTTGGAGAAAACCCGTAAAATTTGCGGAATGCCCGTAAAAATGTGGAGTAATCGGAAAATCCGCACAGGGAAGAAGCCTTTAAAACGGGTGTGCCCTCCTGAATCAGGTCTTTGGCATGTAACAGACGTTTCTGCTGAACATAGGCGTGAAGGGTATATCCGGTATGTTCTTTAAATTTGTGCATCAGATAATATTTGCTCACATAAAATTGACGTGACAGTGTTTCGTTGGACAGATCTTCGCCCAGATGCAGACTGATGTAAGTCAGAATGTCAGCAATCTGCCTGTCATACCTGGAAGCGGAAAAGTCTGGCTGGGAGATTTCCGGCAGAAAGATACGGTTCAGATATACCATAAACTGCAAAAAATATGCCTGACTCAGAGCTTCATGACCAAATTCCGTACTGGTGAGAGAGGATTCAAGCTGCTGCAGGATCGTCTGCATGTCTGCCTGCAGACGATGATTCAGCCGAATCAGATTAAATCTTTTTTCAGTTGCTGTAGTAAAGCAGCGGGACAGGTCACAGGAACGGTCTTTCTGCTCCCGGATAAAGTCCGGCTGCAGCCAGATCACAACACGTTCGTATGCGGTGCCGGGGTCAATAACCGGCTTGTGAATGTCGTGGTTGTTAATTAGAAGAATATCCCAGGGCTTAAGGTCATAAGCCTTTCCCTCTACAAAGTAGGTAACATTCCCGGATAAAAATATGATAATTTTGTTAAAATCATGGTAATGGAATTCAAATTCCTGATTCTTTTTTTCTTTTAAATGAAACAGACGGAAATTCTGATGAAGATATCCGGTCTGTTTTTCTTTTTTTTTCTGTGATACAGCATTCATATTGCGTTCTCCTCAAGCCAGTGTCATCCGTGCTCCTCCCGCATAGCGGGCCCCACCTCAAGCCAGTGTCATCCGTGCTCTTCCCGCAAGCGGGCCCCACCTCAAGCCAGTGTCATCAGGGCTCCTCCCGCAAGCGGGCCCCTCCTCATGACAGATTATACAGCACTTTTTGCAGTATTTCAAGCAATATATTTACTGTTATATGCGAAAAGAAAGAGATAAAATAAGTTTATAAAAAAGGAAGGGTATGAATTCTCACGTTCCGGCATATGCTGAACAGGAAAGAAAGGGTGGAATGTATGGACAGTATTACATTGAAAAAATACCATGGTCTGGGAAATGACTATCTGGTACTGGATCCTAACAAAAATGATCTGGTGCTGCAGACAAGAAATATTGAGATGATCTGCCGGAGGAATTTCGGTGTGGGTGCGGATGGGTTACTGTATGGGCCGATTATGGAAAATGGAAAGATAAAAGTACGCATTTTTAATCCGGATGGTTCTGAGGCGGAAAAGAGCGGAAATGGCGTACGGATTTTTGCAAAATATCTGCTGGATGCAGGATATGTAAAGGAAAGAAAGTTCAGCCTGAATACTCTGGCAGGAGACGTGGAAATTGAATTTGTGAAAGAAGACGGAAGCCTGATGCGGGTGAATATGGGAAAACCGGTGTATGCTGGACAGGAAATGCCTCTGACTGGTCTGCAGGGTGAAATTGTAAATGCTCATCTGAGATTTCATGACAATGATTACAACACCACCTGCCTGTCTGTGGGAAATCCCAACTGTGTGATTATGATGGAAGAAGTGACGCCTCAGAAAGCGAAATCCCTGGGACCTTATGTGGAAGAAGCAGAGTATTTTCCCAATCGTACCAATATGCAGATATGCAAAGTAATTGACCGGAAAAATATTGCCATTGAAATATATGAACGAGGTGCAGGCTACACGCTGGCTTCCGGAACCGGAGCCTGTGCGGCGGCGGCAGCGGCAAAGCGGATGGGACTGACAGACGATAAAGTGACGGTGCACATGCAGGGAGGAGATCTTCTGATAGAAATGGAGGAAGGTGAAACCATTTACATGACAGGGAGCGTGGGAACAGTGGGAACTGTCATTCTGGCAGAAAACTTTTTTGCCTGAGGGACAGTTGAAATCTGCTGAGATGAAGATTTCCTTTTCATCAGAAATGAGAGGATAGTAAAAGTCTGTTTTTTATTGAAAAATGTGGTTATGCGGCGGGTGAATTTGTTGCAAAGAGGCCCGGCCCAGGCGGAGAATCCTGCAGAGCAGGATTCTTTTTTCTTCTATAGGAAATTCCTCTGGATTTCCTATAAAAGAAAAAAACAATGATGCGCAGCTTGCGGAAATGAAGTATTGCTGCGCAAAACAGATAGTAATAGAGAAAAATATGTGTTAAGATAATAAGGCAGGTATCCGCAGTATATATGCGGGACTGGAAAGGAGGGTGGATATGGGCCTGCTTTGGGAGCTTTTTTTTACATTTTTTAAAATCGGCATTTTTACTTTCGGCGGAGGATATGCCATGATTCCCCTTATTGAGCACGAATGTGTCGAAAAAAGGTTATGGATTACTTCTGATGAAATGATGGATATTACCGTTATTGCTGAATCCACGCCCGGACCTGTGGCAATTAATTGCGCAACCTATACGGGATATAAGAGAGCAGGAATCAAAGGGGCAGTCAGTGCAACCATTGGAATTGTACTTCCTTCATTTGTTATTATTCTTCTGATTTCCACATATATGGATCATCTGCTGAAGTATGAACCGGTGGTAAAAGCCTTTAAAGGTATCCGTGTTGCAGTGGGAGTCCTGATAGCTCAGGCTGGTCTGACAATGATAAGAAAGACAATGAAAAGAACATCTCATAAATATATAAGCCTGGGGATTATCACCGGATTTTGTATGCTGGTAATGGTACTGAATATGTTACAGATAAAATTTTCAACCATATATTTCATTATATTTGCAGGTTTTTCCGGGTTTTGTATATGCAGTCTGGCAGAAAAGAGGGCGGAAACATGATATATTTTCTTCTTTTTAAAGAATTTTTAAAAACAGGTCTGTTTTCTTTCGGCGGAGCATATGGGGCCATTCCTGTTATACAGGAGATGGTCTTAAAAAATGGCTGGATGGATGAGGCAGCGTTTGCCGATATGATTGCGGTCAGCGAGTCGACTCCAGGCTCCATTATGGTAAATGCCGCGACATACATCGGAAACAGCCAGGCAGGATTTTTCGGAGCATTAATTGCAACGACAGGCGTGGTACTGCCGTCATTTGTAATCGTACTGCTGCTTGTTGCTTTGTTTCAGAAGCTGATAAAACACCGCAGAGTACAGATGGCTTTAAAGAGTATAAAATTGTGTCTTATGGGCGTTATTACCGGAACAGGTTTATATATGTCAGGTGCGGTGGTTTTTATATCTGACAGAGGGGAAATGGCGGATTACAGGACCCTGTTAGTGTTAATTATACTGACTGTTTTTTCAGCAGCCTTTTTCCTGAAAAAGAAACAGACAGTTTCTCCCATACTGCTGATTGCAGTTTCCGCAGTAATGGGATGTGTCCTGTTTTAAATAATTTCTGTATAAAATTTTTGATGTCCTTTTCATTCTGACTGTTCTGTGGTATATTTTCAGTAGCGTATGCTGATTTGATTTTTGAAAGGAGAGTGATGCATTTACAGGGAAATCTGGTTCTGTGGAGACTGTCAGCAGGGGAATAATGAGAAACTACGCGTATGAGAGACTGGGGATGGTGCACTGTAACGGGAGAAGTACAATAAAATAAGAAGAAACAGTAAAAAAGTGGGTGACATTTCCCCTGCTTTTTGTTATGATATAGGAAATTAGTTACATTTTATGGAATGCAGCCCTCCGGAAGAGAAAAGGGGCGTTTTCATAAGCAATAAGAGTTACAGGAGAGATTTTATGGAAAAGATATTGGATGTGATCAGCAAACAGGTGATGGAGGCCTTAAAGGCCTGCGGTTACGACGAAAAATATGGTAAGGTGACGTTGTCTAACCGGCCGGACCTCTGTGAATACCAGTGCAACGGCGCCATGGCTGCCGCAAAGGAGTACAAATGTGCTCCCTTTCAGATTGCAGACAGAGTGGCAGAGCAGTTACAGGGCAATGAGATGTTCGAATCAGCAGAATCGGTAAAACCGGGATTTTTAAATCTGAAAGTAAGCCCGGAGTATCTGGCAGAATATCTGCATCAGATGGAAGCGGACGAACAGCGGCTGGGCTGCAGTAAATGTGAACATCCCAAAACCATTCTGATAGATTATGGCGGACCGAATGTGGCAAAACCCCTCCATGTGGGACATCTGCGTTCAGCCATTATCGGGGAGAGTGTGAAACGGATTGGACGGTTTATGGGCCATAATATGATTGGCGATGTACATCTGGGGGACTGGGGCCTGCAGATGGGGCTGATTATTACAGAATTGAAGGCGCGGAAACCGGAACTTGTGTACTTTGATGAGAACTATACGGGGGAATATCCCGAAGAACCGCCCTTTACCATTTCTGAACTGGAGGAAATCTATCCTGCTGCCAGCGGAAAATCCAAAGAAGACGAAGCCTATAAGGAAGCGGCCATGGAGGCGACTTATGAGCTGCAGCATGGCAGAGCAGGTTATGGCGCGTTGCTGAATCATATTTTAAATGTGTCAGTCAGCGATCTGAAGCGCAATTATGAAAATCTGAATGTATCCTTTGAGCTGTGGAAAGGAGAATCTGACGCCCAGCCTTACATTCCGGATATGGTGGAGAAAATGAAAAAAGACGGATACGCCTATATCAGTGAAGGGGCGCTGGTGGTGGATGTGAAGGAAGATACAGATACCAAAGAGATTCCGCCCTGTATGATTTTAAAGTCAGACGGAGCTTCTTTGTATAATACCACTGACCTTGCCACCATAGTATGGCGTATGCAGGATTACCATCCGGATGAGATTATTTATGTGGTGGACAAGCGGCAGGAACTGTATTTTACCCAGGTATTCCGCTGCGCAAGGAAGACAGGACTGGTGGGGCCGGAAACGGAACTGACATTTCTTGGCTTCGGCACCATGAACGGGAAAGACGGCAAGCCCTTCAAAACCAGAGAAGGAGGCGTAATGCGTCTGGAGTATCTGGTGTCCGGTATCAACGAGGAAATGTACAAAAAGATTGCAGACAATCATACGGTGGAGGAAGCAGAGGGCCGGGAAACGGCAAAAACAGTGGCGCTTTCTGCCATCAAGTACGGAGATTTATCCAATCAGGCTTCCAAAGACTATATATTTGATATTGAAAGGTTTACTTCCTTTGAAGGAAATACGGGACCTTATATACTTTATACCATTGTACGGATGAAATCCATCCTGAAAAAATACCAGGAGTCACGGGAACTTCCGGAACATGCCGCAATCCTTCCACCTCATTCTGACAGTGAGAAATCACTGATGCTGGAACTTGGCAAATTTAACGGTATGATGGAAAGTGCATTTGAGGAAAAAGCGCCTCATAAGGTGTGCGCATACATTTACGACCTGGCAAATGCTTTTAATCATTTTTATCACGAAACGAAAATTATGGCAGAACCTGACGAAATGATACAGGCAGGCTATATAAAACTACTGGAGCTGACAAAAAAAGCGCTGGAAATCTGTATTGATGTACTTGGCTTTGAAGCGCCGGAAAGGATGTAGAATTATGAAGAAATATGACGTAACAGCACTGGGAGAATTATTGATTGATTTTACTTATACCGGAGAATCCGAACAGGGGAATTCCCTGCTGGAGGCCAATCCGGGCGGAGCGCCCTGTAATGTACTGGCATTGCTGAACAAATGCGGAAGAACCACGAATTTTATTGGTAAAGTTGGAAAAGACCAGTTTGGTTATCTGCTGCGGGATACTCTGGAGGATTTAAAAATCGGTACAGCAGGCCTTTGTTTTGATGAAGAAGTGAAAACCACCCTTGCTTTTGTGAAAACTTTTGAAAACGGAGACCGGGATTTTGCATTTTACCGGAATCCGGGGGCAGATATGATGCTGACGGAAGCAGAAGTGGATGAGGAGCAGATTAAAGACAGCCGGATTTTCCATTTTGGAACGTTGTCCATGACCCATGAAGGGGTGTGCAGAGCCACAGAAAAGGCGGTGAATGCCGCAAAGGACAACGGAGTTCTGATTTCTTTTGACCCGAATCTTCGGATTCCCCTCTGGAAAGATCTGAGTCTTGCAAAAGAAAAAATGGAATACGGTCTGAGTAAATGTGATGTATGTAAGATTTCCGAAGAGGAAGTGGAATTCCTGACAGGAGAAAAGGACATTGAAAAGGGAGCGGGGATTCTCCGGGAAAAATTTCCGGTAAAACTGTTTCAGGTAACAGCAGGTGCAGAGGGAAGTTATGCATTTTATAAAGATCTGGTGGTGTATAAACCCAGCTTTAAGTTAGGAGGGACCATTGAGACTACCGGTGCAGGGGACACCTTCTGTGCCTGTGTTCTCAACTTTGTATTGGATCACGGCTTGGAGGGACTGACGGCGGAGGACCTGACCGCCATGCTGCGTTTTGCCAATGCGGCGGCCTATCTGGTAACAACCAAAAAGGGCGCGATCCGCTCCATGCCGGAGAAGGCGGAGGTGGAGGCGCTGATCGGCAGGGTGACCGGCTGACCGTCCCTTCCGCCGATGATCCCAACAGGGGATATGGGAGGAGACAGCATCGCGGGGCTGGGCAACGATAAGGAGTTTTCAAATCTGACCTCACCGGAAGTTCAGGAAGCCGCTTACCGCTATCAAGCATATTTTCGTCCCGCCATGGATGGCAGCAGTCAGCCCTATGTGGGCGATCCCATGCCGTTCTACGAGGATGGCGTCTACTACATCTACTATCTGAAGGATCAGGGGGATTCCCGCAACCATTCGATCTATCTGGCCACGACCACGGATCTTGTGAATTATACCGAATATGACGATGTGGTGCTGGAGTCCACCCCCAGCGCGCAGGATGACTGGATCGGCACCGGCTCTGTGGTCAACGTGGGAGGGACCTACTATCTGTTCTACACCGGCCACACCGACGGACTGCTGGAATACAAAGAAAAGATCATGGTGGCGGTGGGCGACAGTCCCCTGGCCTTCACAAAGCGGGCGGATTGGGAGCTCATCCCCCCCGATGAGCTGGGACAGAAGCGAGACTTCCGGGACCCGCAGGCCTACTATGATCCGGAGTCTGGGAACATCACATTGACCGTGACCGCCGCTCAGGACGGCGTGGCGCGGATCTTGAAATTCACGTTGAGCGCCGATCTGCAAAACGCCGTCTATGATGGGATCATCTTCACCGACCCCACGGGCGATTTTTGGAACCTGGAATGCAGCGACACGTTCCGCATCGGTGATACCTGGTACATCACCTATTCAGGGCAGGACGACACCCTCTGGTTTGCCAGCTCCAGCACCCCATACGGTCCCTATGGTGAGGCGAAACGCATAGATGGCAAGCTGTTCTATGCCGCCAAACATGTCGAAGACGGTGATTATGCTTATATGGTGGGCTGGGTGCGCCGGTCAAACGCGATGTCCTCCACCGTAGGTGTCACCGACTGGGCGGGCAACCTTGCTGTACAGAAGATCGTGCGGAAAGAAAATGGAGATCTGGTGCTGGCTCCGGTGGACGCTGTCGCTGATACCTTCACAACCCGCCGGGCCCTGGCCATCGAGGAGCCTCATGTGCTTGTGGAAGGTGAGGATACCTACGCCTATACCGATGTTTTTACCTGCTATAAAAGTTTCCTGCTCAGCGGCGAATTCCGCTATGAGAAGGAGGGCACCTTTGGGTTGAGCTTCGATTTTAACGGAGATTCTGGGCTGAACAAGTTCGTTGCGGTCGATCCCGCTGAAAATAAGCTCCAGCTCTGGTTCAATGAAGGGGACACCTTGATCACCGAGACGGCGGTCAGTTTAGAGCCGGGGGAAACCTATTCCTTTACATACGTTCAAGAGGGGTCCGTGGGCATCTTCTATATTGACGGCATAGCCTCACTGACCGTCCGCTTGTATGGCGCCAGCGGGAAGTCTATCCAGCTTTTTGCAAAAAATAACAGTGTTCTGTTCACATCGCTGCAGCAGTATACAAGGCCTTCGGCTTGACCTTGTTCAAAAAAGCCGATCATGTGGACCGTAGGGATGATATCCCTGAAAAACCACATGACCGAAATAAGACGACAATTGATCGAACGCGTCACGGCAAAAGCCGTTCAGCACACAAGGCGGAGCGGCTTTTGCTTTCGTCCTTCATATGTCGAACCCTGTCGAAACAATTTCCGTGACAAATCCTGTTGGAAGGAATATAATACCAGTTGGGCGAAAGCCAATCTCCGCAGCTTTCCGGTGAGGTTCACACCGATGTGTGACCTCTGACATTCATGGGCCGCACAGGGCATTTGAACCCCACTGTACGATGAAATATCCATGAGTGTTCCACAGTATTTGGCGCTGTGCCGGCAGCGCGGGTGTGCGCCTTTTCGTGTAAGCGGAAAGGACGTCTATGAACGACACGGTCGTTACTTATCAAGGCCAGCAAGTATCAGTGCCAAAGGAGGTCGCAGACTTTTTAGAGCGGGATTGCAGATTGATCTTGTGACGGGACACGCAAAATGTAATTGAAGCATCTTCAAAGACGCGGTTTTATCTGCAATTAAACGATGCTTAAACGGGAATAACTGAACGCAAATCGAATAAGTATGCGCAGCGGCCCGCCTCCTGCATTGCATGGAGATAGGCCGCTGCTGTGCTTTATTCAAAGTCTGCGCTGGCTATCCGGGTGCGAGCCTGGGTGAGTACATCCTTCAGTTGTGCAGCCAAATCCGGGTACTGCCGAACCTGGGCCAGCAAGTCCGCCTCCATCTGGTCAAAGGCGAGCTCCGCTTTCCGTTTGGTGGTGTAGTCCGTCCTTTTGCGGTCAGCCTCAGCCTTGGCCAGCTGGACGAACAGCGGCCCCGCCTTCTCAATGGGCATATTGTTGAATTCTTCCTCAGCGGATGAAATCTTCTGCAACAGCCCGCTTTTAAGAATGGCGCTGGTAGCCTCGGTGGTGTCCAGGTCGGGGTTTCTGCCGATAACATCAATGATGTACTTTGTCTTTTCCAGGTCATCGGCGACACGCTGTGCCGATTCAAACACCTTGAAGGCGTAGCGGGATAGGGATGACTGGCTGACTTTGTAGCCTTGTTCTGCAAGCCATGCAACGATATCCGCATAGCTCATATTGTAATTCACCAACCGCTCGTTGACACCATCCAAGACAGCTCTGGGGAGCTGGTATATCTTTGCGTCCGAGCGCGGTTTCCTAGCCTTCCCCATCACAGATCAATCCCCGATTTCGGGTCGCCGCCGCCCTCAATGAAGTGGACACCCTTCGTGGTCAGCCGCGCCACGCCGTCTTGCCTATAGGCGGTGTCCGGGGTAATTTTCTTGTTGGTGAACTCAATGAACCTCATATCATAGAGGTATTTCAAAGGCTCCCAAATATCCGGGTCAGACGCCAGCCCGTCCCGGACAAAGCTATTGGAGATACGGCGGACGGCCAGGGCGTTATGGTAGCCCTTCACCAACATACGGAGGATATACCCCCGGACGGCGGCATTGTGACCGCCGATTTTCTCAAAATCCATAGTCAAGCCCTCCCTTAGATATTCCCATACTTTGCGACATCCTCAGCAGACAGCCCCATCAACTCATGCGCCCTGGAACGATGGTGCGGCATCTGGGGAAGCCTCTCGGCACAAACCTCACCCATGGGCACAACCTGGGGAGCAGTCTTAAGCCAAAGCGTGAAGCTATCCAGATCATTTATAGCGGATTGGAACGCCCAATCACGCTGGAAGGGCAGCACCTTCCCTTCTTTCAGCGCTTCTAGTACCACGCCGTCCGCTTTCATCCGGGCAACCTCGAATTGGCAAGCCTCTGCTTTGAGTTTCAGGGCTTCCCGCCCTTCCAGCAGTGCGGCGATGGCCTGATAGATATCTTCCATGGTGGCAGACGGATCAAGCTGTAACAGCTCCGCCAGTGCCTCCATACCCCTGCCGCTGCTGTCCGCCTCACTCTGATCCGCGCCGCTCTCACCCTCGCTGGGTTTCTCGCTACAGGCAACGGGTGTCATGGCGTCAATGGCGGGGGTGTTGGTGAGGGCGGCGGAGTGGAGCGCAACCACCCGCCGCTCCTTCCCCTGGGTCAGGACAACCGGGGACAGGTAGCGGTACTCCTTATTTTTCAAATATTCTACTGCCCGCTCCGTCCAGTCCACAGCGCCATAGATACCATCGCTTCTCAGTATGATATCCTTGATCCAGCCCGCTGCTGGGGCCTGCATATCCTTCAAGGTCTGGTGCTCATAGTCAATGGGAATTTGGAGTTGCCGCTCCGTAAACTTACAGCGGATAGCCTGGAAGGATTCGTTGTCCACCAAGAAATCCCCTTTTGTGCTGTGAACCAGCCCCAAGGGGAGAAGTTTTACCATCTTGTAGGGCGTTTGGGCGCTGTAGCTGCTTTCCTCAAAAGGAAGGGAATTGCTCAGGATAATGTAATTGATATCCATAGCGCCCTCCTTATGCCTTAGCGGGCATATCCGCCTCACCGGTGGAACCAAAGGCCAACTGCCACAGGCCATACCCGGCGTTACAGCGGGCGTCCACGCCGTAGATAAATTCCTTCTTCATAAAAACATTGTCATCGGAGGGGCTGTCTTTCGCGACAAGCTGGGCCTTGCGGCGGTTCTGGAAGATGAAGGGCTTGACCGGGCGCTTGGTACACAACAGGAACCACTGCTCCGGGTTGGGGGCCAGCTCCGGCACCACCAGCAGCTCGGCGGGGTCCTTGTAGATGTTGACTTCCTGGTGGATCTCACTTGCCATGAGGATGGTACGGGCAATGGCCTCTTTCTGAGGGGCTACCACCAGCAAGTCGGGCACGATGTTCATAACCTCGCCCTGGTCGTTTACCAGACACATCATCTGAGTGCGGGCCGCGCCGTAGCTGTCGGGCGTAAGCTTATACGTCCCCTTGTTACTCTGAGGCTTAACCTTCCTTCCCTCAATAGCTGGGGTGTGGTTGTCGCTGATGAAGGGCTTGCCATCGAAGCACAGCTCAGTAAAGGAGCGGGGAAACAGGCCGAACACCAGCTTGTCCGGGTGTTTCCGGGCGCTGTAGGCCAAATCCTGGAACATGGGCTTGTAGACGCCGATGCAGTCATCCTCCAGATCGTTCCGGGGGACGGACACGGTGGCCTCAAAGTCCTTGTTGCGGATGGTGTAGCCGTAGGCGGTCAGGCTCTTGATCTCCCTGTCTCCAATCCACTCCCGCATGGAGGGGACGGCCCCCAGCCATGCGTAGCTCTCATCCCGCGTCTCACTGGGAACCTCCATAGCTACGCGAGGGTACTGCGCCTCCATTTCCTGGAACGCCTTGTTGAATACAGTGTTGAAGCTCTGAAACGCTTCCCGGATTGTGCCGCTGTTGATAATCATTTTCATGTACCTCCTATTTGCTTTATGTGCGTTTTTTTGCGCTGCGCTTTACAATCTGATACACCCACCGCTGGCTAACGCCATATTTCCGAGCAAGTTCTTTTGTGTTGCACCCGTTAAATTCCTCTTGGATTTTCTGATTCCGCAATGGGCGCAATATGCTTTCTTGGCGTGGTACGTAGAAATCCCCGCCGCCTACCAACCGCGAAAGCTTTAGAAAATTGTGCATACCAATTTCTGTAGCGATTTCTCTATGCAGTTCGTCTGATAGCATTGCGGGAACCAGTTCATCTACCCATTTTTCAAGCACACTATGCACCACCTTCCTTGTAGCAGACTGCTATTGTACAGTAGCATTACTTTCTGGAACTCTCTACACGAACAATTCTTAGAATTGCTTCTAAGCAAAATTTAAATTTGGCAATGACGCCTGTTGTTTGCCACTCGTTCAAATTGCCGTTTAAAGGGCGTATAAGCGGTCTTTGCTCGCAGATAGCAAACAATACACCCAAACGCTTAAACCCCCGTTATCACGCGAGATAACGGGGGTAGAAACAAGGTTATTCTTTAAGTTCCTGATACACCTTCAAAATCTGTTCCGGCAACCTGGAATCGGAGATATACCGCTCCACATCGGCCCCGGTTTTGAGGCCGATATAGAAGCCCAGCAGGGACGAAGCGGAGACAATGCCCGTGATGGCGTCATCGACTTCAACTTCCAACCGCCTGTCATTGGGGGCCATGCTGCCGATCAGCGCGAAAGCGTCGGCTTTCACGCGCTGTATGTAGCCGTCCCTCTCACTCAGCTCGCCGAACTCCTCATGGAATTGCTCACGTAAAGCGTCCAAAACTTTTTTGCTCAACATTTTGTAGTTCCTCCTTATTTCATGCCTTCCAGCATCAGCCGCATAGCAACTTTGAATCCGCAGACAAAGCGCCGCCGCTCCGCTAAAACCAGTTCATCAGAGACCATTTCCTGGTAAGCCTCGAACCATTTCTTTTGCTTGGGATTGAGACTATCCATTAAGGCATCGACACTATCACGGTATTTTTCAGCAATGTCTATGTCCTCCTGACAGTGAACCGAGGTATACTGCCAAAGGACTTCCCCCAGCTCCGCGATGGTCTCATTGTTCACTCTGCTGATATCCAGGTTGTCAAAGTTAAACTCTGCCACAAAAAACACTCCTTTCAAACAATGGGCCTGTCCTATCTTGAAAAACTGAGAAACAGATGGTATACTGTAGGGGACTTCTGACAGGAAGTTGCCCCAGCGCCTGGGCGGCTGTTATTTGCGGTAGCAGCCGTCCTTTTCTCATTTATCCTGTCCGCTATTGTGTGGGCATTCATGTGCAAACCTCCCCTAACAGCTGCCGGTGGGTATCACGAAGGTGCTTCACCGTAAGGGTGCCCCCCTGAGCGGCGGCAAATTCCGCTGCCACGTTATACAGCTTTTTGGCGGTGCGTAGGCTCTCGCCGTGGGCCAGTTTCAGCAGGTAGCCGATACAGCTTTCACTCAGACCGGGGAATATGGCTTCCATTTCCTCGATTTTGTAATCGTTATATATCTTTTTGCGGATGACGATCCGGGTACGGAGTTGGTCAAACTCATAGCTCCGGCGTCCGGCTTTCATCTGACGGTAAATCTTATCGTTGCCGGATAGGACGATACCCACCCCGGCCAGATCATTGAGATTGCGTACAGCCTGGAGTGCGTCCAGCGACAGGTGGTCAGCCTCGTCAATGATAATCAGGCGGTTTGTCCCAGCCAGCTGCTCCACCAGCGTATTCATGAGCGCCGCTTTCCGGCCCGGAACCTGACGCCCCACCTGCTGACAAATCAGGCCCAGTACGGCGGTAGCCGATGTGGTACAGGCATTGGCCGTGATGAAGATAACCCCGGTATTCGTTTCGGCGTAGTAGCGAAGGGCGGTTGTTTTCCCCGCTCCCGCGTCACCGCTCACTAAGGTAATATCGTTGTGCTGGTGGGCATAGAGACAGGTAAAAAGAACCTCCCGCGTGTTGTAGAGTTCCGGGTAAAAAGGCGTCTTTGAAACAGTGTTTAAACGCTCTTCACCGATGGTTAGATACTGGTTGATGGATTTGGCAACTTCCTCATTGCCCCCCGCATAGCAGCCATTCAGGAACTGCGAGATAACGGATGTGGAAAGCCCCGTTTCGCGGGATATCTGCCGCTGAGATTTGCCGCTGCGCTCCATAAAATCG
>OFFP01001194.1_pt1 | contig 18584 bp, 10 predicted proteins | sample 1521431 | NCBI WGS metagenome assembly OFFP01 (sample SAMEA3504104, study PRJEB24116) | mouse gut metagenome | biome: mouse gut; feature: mouse-associated habitat; material: faeces | place: Denmark | collected 2011
TTAAAGAATATTTTTCAGCGCTTCGAGGCTGTCCAGGCTAGAAGCCGCTTCATTTTCTTTCTGTATCTGAAGATATACTTCTTTGCGATACACAGGAACTTCTTTCGGTGCATTGATTCCAACTTTCACCTGATCCCCCCGCAGTTCCAGGATACTGATTTCAATATCATTATTTAAAATGATGGATTCTCCTTTTTTTCTGGTTAATGCCAGCATCCTATTCACCCGCCTTTTCTTTTTTAGCCTTCAAAATCTCGTATATTGGGAATTTTACCGGAAAATCATCTTCTACAATTACCTGATGAGCCTTCCGTTCATCTGTATTAATTACAATAGGTGCTTTCAGATTCACACTCAGCAGTGTGATATCTTCTTTGGCTGTAACTGTTACCAGTACATAAGTATTTTCTGCTGTAAGGTTCCCAAGATGCTCCAGCACTTCATCTTCCACCTGAGGATTATAATCCTCCTTTATCAGCAGAGGATCCATAACCGGAAGGGCAAATGCCGGTTCATCCAGAGACTGAAGCCAGGAAATTCCTTTGCGGGCCCCGTCCTCTCCTTCATCGTAAATCAGTGTGAATTTCTGGCAGTCCGGAAAACCGATAATGCCTTTTTCAAAAAAGATTATTTTCTCATCTTCTATATCTATCTCTCCGAATAATCTTGTCTCAATCTGCATAGCTTCCTCCTGTTACAGATAATTCAGCAGTGTCTGGCCGTTTGCTTTGGCAGACGCCTGCAGGGATGCCTGATATGCGTTATAGGCCGCTGTATATTCGATGATGATGTCTGAAAGTTCCATATCTTCATTTCTGGATTTCAGCTGCTCAAAAGTCGTCTGCTGGTTAGCCATCCTGTTTTCCGTAAGATTCAGACGTCCTTCCCGGCTGCCCATATCTGTTCTGGCAAGTTTCACCTGATCCAGATACCCCTGAAATTTCGTTATTCCTCTTGCATAAAGTTTCTGCATATTCTCGTCTGCATAAACCGCTTCTTTTTCCGCTGCTTCCAGCCACTGACCCAGTGCCTCCTGAGAAGCAGGGTCGGAATACTGCTGCTGGGTCATCATTTCTTTAATCTTATCTACTTTATCATGCGCCGCAATTGCCGCCTGAACCGCATTGGTCAGATCGTCCACATCCCGTCCGATGGAAGCGTCAAGAACATCACTGGCCTGTGTATTGATGGTCAGCTCCTGACCGAATGCAATTGTAAATTTAATTTCCTGATTTTCTTTTACATAAGTAATCTCATTTTTGGGATCTGTGGTGTTCTTACAGTCGAAATAATGCTCCGGTCTTACCTCGCCTTCCTTAAATCCCTGTTTGGTATAGGTGACGCTCAGCTGGGCTTTTTCACTGCCCAGAAAATCTGCCACTCCTTTTCCCATTACCAGTTCTCCGGTTTCCTTGAAATAAATTACCTCTCCATACCCCACAGGATATCCATCTTTCACCCACTGATCATAGGTCATATCTGTGGTCACTGTGATGGGTCTTCCGTCATCATCGTAACCTGTTCCTTCCAGCTCCTGTACATTTCCATCTGCATCAATATATTTGATATCCCCTGCCTCAATGTCTCCCAGTCCCTCATAAGACAGACGGATTCTATTAATCACATGTTCCTCCGGCATATCACCGAGGGCTACGCCTGTCAGAACTTCTGCAGAAGAATTGGGCACTTTCACCTCATTGCTGTAGAAACGCTTTTCCTCAATATCTTCAAAAGATACAGGCTCTGTAATCTCATAGGAAGTATCTTTTTCTTCTTTCAGGAAAGTGAGCTTGCTGTTGGTCTTATAGCCGGTAAATACATTTCTTCCGGCGCAGTCTGTGTTGCCTTCCGCATACACCTGATAACGGAGAGATTGCATATCTTTCAGAATGGCTGCGCGGTCTTCCTGGGTTTTCACATCTGTGGAACCGTCCACACATTTCTCATAAACATTCCGAAGAATTTCTTCCATATTATCAAGGGCTCCTTCGGTTACCTCGAACCAGGATTTGGCATCCGGTATATTTCTCTCATAATACTGATTCAGTTCACTCAGATTACTGCGCAGGCGCAGGGCCCGAACTGCAATAATAGGATCGTCAGAAGGCCGGATAATCTTTTTCTGAGTGGTCATCTGAGTATTCAGTGTATCAACGTTTACTTTATTACTGTTAATGTTAGTCATGCTGTTTCTGCTGATCATGCTGTTAGTTACACGCATCATAATTATCAAACCTCCTTATACGCCGGTTTCCAGAATCAGACGGTCATACATCTCTGACATGGTCTGAATCATCCTGGAGGCCAGATTATAGGAATTCTGGAATTTTAACATATCCAGAGCCTCCTCATCTTCATCCACACCGGAAATAGACATACGTTTCTGCAGAATTGTCTCACCAATATTTTCATAATTTTTCAGTAAAGTTTTCGCTTTCTGGGTATCTACGGTATTGTCACTGATCAGGCAGGCCAGAAACTGATCTGCTCCCACGCCGCGGAAAACCTTGACATCTTTTTTCAGTTTCAGCATCTCCACCACAATATCCTGAGTCGCCACGTTATCCGGCACATCCGGTTTATTCATGGTTACCAGGAAATTGGGGTCATGCTCCAGGTCGTAGGCCACTTTAATATTTGCGGCAGTCAGCATATAATAATAATTTCCCGTAGAGGTCATGCTGTCTGTTTTATCAAGATCAAAATCAGCAAAATTATACTCTGAACCATCCGCAGGGTTCTCTGCCACAAAGAAGGAAATACCGTCATTCCCCTTCAGGTCAACTCCTGATTTGTGCAGTTCGTTAAACTGTTTTGCAAATTCCCTCAGAAAACTGTTGCACTGAGCCTGATAATAAGGTACACCCATGGCGTCAATATCTCCGCCAATTACTGCAGTCCGTTCCAGTAAATCCTGTTCCGTCTCTGCGCTCATGGTGTCTATTTTCAGGTCAAACACATAGGTCTGGGTTTCCGAATCATAGGAAAATCCCGTATAAGCGAAATCCCTGTTATTAATTGTAATGATTCCCTCGGAATCCATGGTCATCTGATTAACACTGGTGATACTGGGATTTTTGATGGTAACCTGATAATGTCTGTCATCGCCGGTGCCAACCATATTCAGAGACTGTACCCTTCCCTGAAATGCTTCATTATTATTGCCGTCCCGGACATCAAACAGACCTTTCAGCCTTCCGGTACAGGTTCTTCCTGAAGCGTTAAAGGGCACATTATTCCTGGTCCAGTAAATGTCGTACAGCCCTTCTGCATCTGAGGCATTGACCTTATAATCCCTGGCCCTGCATTCCAGCGTATTGTATTCAAAGTTCTCCACCAGCGTCTGTCCGTTGATTTTCACAATGTAGTTGGTTCCTCCGGTATACATATCCGGATAATTGCTGTTGCTTACTTTGGACTCGGTCACTTCCACCGGTACCAGTTCGGAAAGCTGATCTATCAGAACCGCGCGCTGGTCGCGCAGATCATTGGCATTGGTGCCCTGCTGCTCGATAATATTAATCTGACGGTTCAACATGGAAATTTTCTGGCCGATAGCATTAATCTGCGCTACCTGTGTGGCAATTTCCTGATTAACATCTTCCTGAATGCGAATCAGTCCCACATTCATGCTGGTAAAGAAATTAGTAAAATTCTGGCATTTGCTGATAAATGCTTTTCTGGCGTCCAGACTTTCTGCGTTGTTTTTCACATCATCCAATGCGTCAAACATTTCATCCAGAATAGAACCAAAGCCTTTGACAGCATCCTCATCTTCCAGAAAATTCTCTATCTGCTGCGCTCCATATAACTGAGCGTCAAACATCCCGATTTTGGCATTGTTTTCCCAGTATTTCACGTCATAATAAAAATCACGTTTCTGTATAATTTCCGTAGTGCAGACTCCGCTGCCCGCCATGCCGTAGCGCTGATGGGTACGAAGGGCCTCTGCAGCCACACGCACAGCTTCCTGTCTGGTATAACCTTTCGTGTGCACATTGGAAATGTTGTTGGCAACCGTGTTGGTGGCCACATGAAATGTATTTAAAGCGGAACCCGCTATGGTCAGTCCAAAAAATGTTGATGGCATATTTTTCCTCCTGTTACAGTCTGGTCACAAGGTGTTCCAGCATTTCAGAAATCACGTTGATAAACCGGCTGGCTGCATTGTAAGCACTCTGATATTTAATCATATTCTGAAGTTCTTCATCAGAAGATACGCCAAATACCTGCTGTCTGCTGTTCTCAATAGAAGCCACCTCAGCCTCCAGGCCTTCGGCCATTGACTTGTAAACATTGCCGTTTGTGCCGATATCCACAATCATTTTCTTGTAATATTCTTTAAAATTACAGGGATTGGTATCATTGGGATTACTGATATATTTCTTGGCTTCCCAGATATCCACAAGCTGCTGAGCCATATCCCAGGCAGGAGTCCCATCCGGATTCAGATGGGGCATTCCGGACTCTGTCTCCAGCAAATCCGGATTCACGTCAACGTTCTGAATAGTATACATTTTAAAGGTATCGGGTGAATCTTCTTCATTATACACATAGTAAATGTTGGGCGGAACCTGATTATCTGCAACTTCTCTGTAACGGTCACAGCCCCGTCTTACAAACAGTTCTCTGCCGGGCTTCTGTCCGTCTGCCCCCAGGCATCCTTTATCTTCATCCCAGACACGGACATTATTGTACGGCGTACCGTCTGCCCCTGTAAATGATATGGTTTTGGTGGGACTGAACACATCATTGACAGCTGTAATCACTTCATGAATAAACTGGTCAAATTCGGCTTCCGCCGAAAGCATAACAGACATACCGGCTCCGTCATTGTATTCGTCTGCAGAAAGTCCGGCAATATCACGGTAAGTAGCAAATCTGTCTCCTCTGCTGAGTACAAGGGCTTTCAGTTCTCCGATATCTGAATTCAATTCCGGAGCAATATCCACATCAAAGTCAAACACATCCGCGTATTTTCCTCTGCTCAGGTCTGACAACCGGGGCCAGTAGGGCGTTACAAAACCTGTCACATCATCCTGCCGAATACCAATTTCAAATACATGGACTTCATCCAGAAATTCCACATTTTCCAGCCGGACTCTGACTGCTCCGTTGGCATCTTCCCGAAATTCCACTTTGGCCAGGGAGGAAAGTTCATCCAGCGCATTATCACGCTCATCCCGCAGGGTCATGGCTGTCTCCACACCGCCGGATTCGATTCTCATAATCTCTTTATTCAGATTCTGAATGGTATGGCCCAGTTCATTGATACGGTCAACACCTTCCCGGATCTTAATATTAATCCGCTTCTGGTATTCCTTCATATTCTGATAAACACCCTGCGCTCTTTCAATAAACAGGGTTGCGTTTTTAACCACCAGGTTCTGGTTTACTTCTGTATTGGGACCTTTGCTCAGCTCTGCAAAAGATTCCCAGAATTCTTCCAGCTGAGTCTGAAACTGCTCTCCTTCCAGTTCCTGGAAAATATTTTCCACGTCCTGTACAGCCAGGTAATTTGTCTCATAAAAAGACTGACGACCATTCTCCGTGCGGTAATATCTGTCCAGGAAATAATCTCTGGTATGTATCACATCGGCAATCGCCAGTCCAAGTCCCGCCTGCTGTTTACTGATGGCGGCACTCTGAAAGGTTACATAATCTCTGTCTGCAAATAATACCTGCTGCCTCACATATCCTTTGGTATCTGCATTTGCAAGGTTATTGGCTGTAGTATTCAGCGCATTCTGACTGTTCTGCAGCCCGGATGCACCGATATACAAACTTCCCATTCCATTTGCCATATCTGCTTTCTCCTTCTATTTCCGCTTCCCTGCTGATTCTGCCTTCCCTGTTGTAATTCTGTTATACATATTCACCGACCGACGCTCTCACTGCTTCGCGTCAAACCCGCTGCTTCCCAGCAGATCTCCGGTGTTATTGGCACGTTTGTCATAATTGGCAGTAGTGGGGGCCTGACGCATACTCTTAAACAGCGTCAGATCAAATTCAGTCATCTCAATGGCATGTTTCAGCAACGCTTCGTTCTGTGCATTGATATCCGCCATTTTCTCCAGTGTGGTACGCAGCTTCTCCTTCAGTTCCTTTAACTGCTGCTGCTCTTTCGGCTGTTTATTTAAAAAGGCTATCATATTAGTAATAGTCAGTTCTTCCGGCTTCTTACTAAGTACGATAGACATATCATTGACAACTTCTTCTCTTTTATTTTCCAGATTCTTAAGAACACTGGTCACTTCCTGTTCTCGGCTGGTAATTTCTTCAAGAGCGGGGATATTCCCGTCAATAATAATCTGCCGTTTCTCCTGAGACAGTTCAGTCAGACGCTCATATTCCCCGTTCTCTTTCTCCAATATACTGATAAAATCTTCCATTAAACTGGCCACGTGAAAACCTCATTTCTAAAAATATGCTTCATATTTTTCCAGTAATTTAGCAGCAAAATCTCCTGTTTCCACCTTGTAGTTTCCGGATGCAATACTGCTCTTCAACGCGGCAACCTTATCTTCTCTAATATCAGATGCTTCTGCCACTGCCTGTTTGGCAACCTGATAATCCCTGCCTGCCTGTGAAATCTCCACTTCATCTCTTCTGGAGACGGCTCCGCTGCCTTTAATTCTGGAAGCTCTCCCCGTATTAAAAACCTGGCCTATCTGATTATATGCTTCTATACGCATAAAGGCATCTCCTCCCTTTCTGTCTCTCTTTCTATACTGTTAGTATATCCAGCTGTCTGAATTGTTATCTAATTTATTTATCGGTTGTTTGGATAGAAACTTTAGGAAATATTGGGCAACAATAAAAAGGAATTGCCTTAACTGCAATTTCCCTTATGCTTTGAAAGAATTTTTCCGCTTTCTCTGATACAGAACAAAGTGCTGCACATCTGCAATTAATCGCAGATGTGCAGCACCTATAAAATAAATATCCTTATTCCACATCAACTTTCTTTTTCTTCTTACTGATTACCAGATATCCACCGGCAAAGAATACACCCAGGCAGAGCACATATCTTGCGTCAAAAGCAATTCCTGTCTTAGGAGTTCCGCTGCCCACCTGTGCAGTTCCCATATTTCTGGAAACAGAAGTTCTGGTTCCGGCATTTGTTCCGCCGCCGGTTCCTGTCTGCGTGGTTCCGCCGCTGTTTCCACCGGTATTATTGTTATTGTTATTATTGTTATTGCTATCGTTGTTATCCGGTTTTGGTTCGGGTTCCGGTTCCGGCTCAGGATCCGGTTTTGGTTCAGGGTCCGGTTCCGGATCTTCCCCAAGATTTCCTATACTTTCAAAAATATATCCATTCTCATCTGCAAAACGCTCTGCCTGAGAACCTGTATATCCGCGGATTACATCCGGCGTCCAGGAGGACTGAGAGCCAATGGATGTAACGCTTGGAGGGATGGTAACTGCTTTGATTCCACTTCCGGTAAAAGCATCTACCTCGATTGTGGTTACGGAACCGGGTATCTCCAGATTATACACATAAGGACAATTACTGAATGCAGAAGATGCTATGGAAGTCATACTGTCAGGCAAAGTCAGCTGAGATTTTCCAATGGGGCAGAACAAAAGCTGGGTCATGCCTGCATCATATACTGCACCGTCTGAAGAAGCATAGCTTCCGTTTCCGCCTTCTATATTTACTTCCGCCAGATTACTGCAGCCGTCAAAGGCGCTGAAATCTATGGAAGAAACAGAAGCAGGTATACTGATACTTCCAATACCGCTGCAATTTCCAAAAGCCTGTGAACCGATACTGCCCACAGAGCCGGGAATTGTAATACTGGACAAACTGCTGCAGCCATATAAAGTGAGTTCCGGAATAGAAGATATTCCTGCTGAAAGGCTGACAGAGGATAATCCGCTGCAGCCTGCCAGAACACCGCTTCCCATGGAACTTACGGATGATGGGAATGTAATCTCGGAAAGGCCGACACAATTATTAAATGCGCTGCTTCCAATCTCTGTTACAGTCCCCGGAATGCTGATACTGCCAAGGCTTCCGCAGCCATTAAATGCCTGGGCTCCGATAGAAGTTACCCCCTCCGGAATATTGACAACGCCAAGGCTTCCGCAGCCGTCAAAGGTTTCTGCGCCAATGGCAGAAAGTCCTGCGGGAAGTTCCACATAGCCTAAAGCGGAACATCCGTAAAAAGCTCCGCCTCCAAGGCTTGCCGGCCCGCTGATTACTGCGCTGGTCAGTCCGGTACATCCGGAAAAAGCATAACTTCCCACACTGGTAACATTACCCGGAATAGTAACACTTGAAATAGATGTATTGCCGGCAAAGGCATAATCTGCAATTCCTGTCACAGAGGCCGGTATGGTAATATCCCCGCCTAGTCCGCTGTAACCGGTAATTACCGAGCCTTCCATAATATATGCACTCAGGTCTTCCTGCGCCATGGCTGGTATCACCGGACACAGCACAAAGGTTAAGGCCAGTATCAATATTCCATTGAAACATCTGCCAATTATTTTTTTCATTCTCTTGTCCTCCTTGAATTATTGGTGTATGTGCTGTTAAGGCGAGCACTTCTTCGCCACCAAAAATAACCTTCCATCCTCCGTATAGTTGTTACAAGTCGAAAGAGTTAATAATCTATCTCCATACGAGGCATTAATGTCCCCGCTCATTATATTCATCTCTTTTATGTAATCCAGGTAATGATTAAAGTTTTCTTCATTTCCGGCGTTGATAAAGTCATAATACCGGATTCCTTCTTCACCTTCCTGGGATACTTTTGACAGACATACGGCTATGATTTCATACTGTGCTTTCTCATAAATGGTATTAAAGGTCACCATCTTATGTTCCAGGCTGTAGCTTTCATCCAGGTAATTTTTCAATCCCCCAAACATCATTCCGCTCTTCATGTTGTGTCCGTATATAATCAGATTATCGTCCTGCTGTTCATAATCATTTCTGGAATCCAGAAATATGGAGCCGTTGATATCCTCCTGCCCGTCATAATTATGAGTAAGATAGAAATCACTGCTCTCCGGTACTGCCTGCATAACCGGATAATCAATCTCGGTTCCCGGTATGGTAAGCCATCCGGCAAAATCTGAATTCTGTTCATGGAGTCCCTGGTATTCCGGCAAAATCGGCGGCCCCTGGGGTTTCTCCACAGTCTCCTGCTCCAGCTCTGCTCCGTAAATAGTATTTTCCACCGTACCTGTCTGAGCTGTTACAGGCTCCTCTTCTGTATCATCTCCGTTCATGGCTTCTATAAACCTGGCGGAAAGCCAGTCAGAGGCTACGGAAATCTCCTGTTCATCTTTTATTTTCTCAAGTTCCCGGATTTTCTGCTGGTCATGATATTCACTTCCCAGGAAAATCAGGAAACACACCACCGCACCGACCATGCAGATGGCTCCTGCAATCTGGCCGGGCGACAGCTGTTTCAGTTTACCCGTGATCTGGCCGGTGAAGGTGGTCCTGGAAATAGCCTTGTAGTCTTCTGCCACCATATCGGAAAGGTACAGGAGATAATCATCTCCTATCACACTTTTGAATATAATTTTACCTTCCCGAATCAGTGAATAAAGCCTCTGGGCCACTCCAGGCTCATTGATATCCATTTTTTTGGAGATATATCTGATTTTCTCAATATCATCCAGAGCTTCCTGATATTTCTCATAGGAATCGAACTGGAATTTTCCAATGCAATATACTCTGCTCATGGTATCAATCTCCTTCCTTCCCTGCTTATTTTTTCGCTGTTACTGATTTCACAGCGGAGTAACTGCTGTAATAATTCTTCTTATCAATCTTCTTGCATACACGGATCTTATAGTAATATTTCTTGCCTCCGGTTGCCTTTTTATCTGTATAAGAGGTCTTCTTGGTAGTTCCGATTTTCTTGTAGCCACTCTTCGACCTGGTACTTCGGTAGACCTCATACTGGGTTGCACCCTTGACCTTCTTCCACTTAACAGTCACCTGCTTTGCTTTCGAGGAAGCAATGCTGCTGATTTTGGTGGAATTCGGTGCAGTAGCTGTTTTAATACTTGTAAATGGACCATAATAATACTGTCCGTCCTTATTGACATACGCACGTACCCGGAAAGTTGCGGCTGTTCCTGCCTTCAGCTTGGATATGGTGCCTTTTGTGGTGCCGGGTTTGGTAATTCTCACATCCCGTCTGTTTTTGGAATTGTAAATTTCATATCCGCTTACCACGCTGTTTTTCGTCCAGGACAGGGTAATGCTCTTATTAGTGTATTTGGATGTTTTCACACCCGTAATCTCCGGTACCGTAATATTATAGTTTACGGTCTGTGTTCCGGTAAAGTTACCTTCTCCCTTGATGATAATGCTTGCCATTCCGGGAGTTGCACTGTTTACATATACCAGATTGTAATCTCTGCCGTTTTCCAGAGTTGTGGCTCCTGTGGTAACAGTTACCGGCGGATTTTTCTCCTGCCCGTCATAAACCTGTTCTGCTACGGGACTTACCGTGGCTCTTCCCAGCTGCTGAGGTGTAATCCGGAACGTTACGGTTCTGCTTCCGCTGTATTTGTTAATTCCCATAATGGTAATGGTTGCAGTTCCCGCATTGACATTCTGCTCGTAAATCACCTGATAATCCACACCGTTTACCAGCAGAACCCCTCCATCTTCCACACGAACCGGCGGTGCAATGGCTGCTCCCGTATAAGTGTAGGCTGCAGCAACACCGCGGATTGCGGTACTGTCTGAAAGCTCTCTTGCGATATCAAAGGTTACTGTTTTTGTTCCGGAAAGCCATTCACCAATTCCTGTCAGGATAATGCTGGCTGTTCCGCGGTCCACGTTGTTCCGGTACTCTACGGTGTAGTGAACACCCTTTACCAGCGCCATTCCGCCCATACTTACCATGGGCTCCGGTGTCACGGCGCTTCCGGTATACTGCTGAGTGGGTATAGGCGCTACTGTGGCCATATTCATGTTACCCAGAATCCGGAAGTCTCTGACTATGGTTCCGGAATAATTGTTAATACCTGTAATGGTAGCTGTGGCAACTCCTATGGAAGTATTGTTGACACAGGTTACCTGATAATCTCTTCCAACCACCAGAGGAACCTCTTCACCGGGCGCTGCTGCTCCTTCTGCTGCCGGCAGCTGGAATCTGAGATCTACCGCCGGTATAATAGCTGTACCGGTAAACTGATAATCCTTAACAGGTCCCATGGTCATGCTGGCGTCAATCACACCTTCTGCCCCGATACTCCTGGGATTGATGGCATAAGATGCTGTAACACGTTTGCCCAGGAAAATATCTTTTCCCGTAACCGTTACGGTTGCAACTCCTGCATTCTGGCAGTTATCGTAGGCAACATCATAATCCAGGCCCTCAGTCAGTTCCACAGACATATCGGAATCCTTTACCAGGAGATTTACCTTTACCTTCGGCCGAACAGGCTTCGTATTATATTCCTGAGCCTCAATGGGTTCTATCTGGAATGTTCCGTCCGGCGGAAGAATTCGAAATGTGGCTGTACGTGTTCCGGTGTAGTTGCCTGTTCCTGTCACAGTTACTGTCCCCTGTTCTCCAATACCTGTCTGGTTACTCTGGTCAGAAAGGGTAAAGTCCGTATCCCGTACCAGTGTGGCCCGCTCTGCCGGAGCGCCGTTATCCGTTACAGCCACTCTGGCTTCCACCGGTTCTCCATTTTTATAAAGGGCAGAGCCGGTAGCTGTAATATCTTCGCTGTTAATATTTTTCGGACTGATGGTAAATTTAATTCTTGCCACACCGCCATATCCGCCTTTTCCGGTGAGAACAATTTCAGGTGCATTCTCAGCACTGGCATCAGCCGCCTCCGTATTATTCTCATAGGCAATATCGTAGTCAGTGCCTGCTACCAGCGTTACTTTCTTACCGGCATCCATATAGGATACCTGAACTTCCGGTGTCTGAGGTCTTCCGTTATACACCGGTTTCTCCGCAATCACGCAGTCAGCTTCATCAATGGGTTTACGGATAATCATAAAGTAAAATCTGTTTTCACCGCTGTAATTAGGCCCTTTTCCTCTGATAAGCACATAGGCCTTTTTGTCCTCCGTAGACAATTCCTTGTTGTCGTAATAGCCTACAACTTCATATTCTGTAGATTTCAGTTCCCGTCTTGAATCATAGGGATTGAAATCCGGTCCCGGATTCTCCAGGTCTTTTATATTGTTGTTAAATACCTTAACGGTGGGCCGCTGAGCCTGACCGTTATACACATAACCGTTCTCATACCCTTCACCGGTCTTACTTCCCACAAACTGCACGGTAATTCCGCTTCTGATATCAGAGAAATCCTTGGGTATGATTTTATACTCTCGTTTCACGATTCCTGTGTAGTAACCGATTCCCTTAATTACCAGCTTCGCTGTTTCATTTTCGCCGCTGACATTCACGTTATTGGTACTGTATTCCTTCTCTCCATACTGGGCACAGTTCTGCTGCGTAAGAATTACAAAATCTTTATCCTGTTCCAGAATATAAGATTCCTCACTGTCACCGGACAGAGGTCCGGAAATATCTTCAAACTTCAGTTCCGGAATCACTTCTACTCCGCCGCCATAATAAACATTGGGACGATCGTTCTTTCCGTAGCCTACCAGTTCCATATAGCGTACACCATTCAGAGGATTGTCATTATCTACTTCCGCAATAGTAGCCATAATCTTGAAATGCTGGTCATATCTTCCGGTATAATTGCTGTACAGGTTATCCGGAGCTTCAATCCAGATTTTTGCATCTCCGATTTTTACATTATCTTCATAGGTTACCGTATAATCGGTTCCCTCTGTCAGCTTCGCAGATACATTTCCTTTCTTCCATGTAATATCCAGTCCATTTTTATTCGGATATGGCACCGATTCCCCGCTGTCCGGGAACGTAATCGGTTTTCTGGTATATTCACATTCCCATTCTCCGTCCTTATTTGTGCTGTAAAGATCCGTTCTCTTATTCACCACTTCAACTGTAACGCCCTCGGCATCACGATCCAGCCTTCTGGGCGTAATGGTAAATTCCTTCTTGAATTCTCCAAAATAATTTCCTGTATACTTACCGTCGTCTGCACCCTTTCTTGCTGAAATGGTGGCTGTGGGATTCAGTCTTATGGTCTGAGCCGCATCTTCAAAGGTCCATACATTCAGATTATGTTCGGCTGTAATTCCATAATCATATGGTACCGTCCCGGAATCTTCTCTTATAAGAGCCACTCCATCACAGGTTATCTCAAGATCCGGCACAATAGGAGCACCCGTATATTCATACTCCAGATCACCTTCCACAACCAGTCCGGAGTCTTCTTCTTCGCTGAGCACCCGCTGGAAAATTTCAAAGGTATCACTGTTGCTTCCATAAGCAAATCCATCGGCAGTTGCAGTTATGGTAGCTGTAGGCGCATTGGTACTATCATGCTCCGGCGCCGCATTTTCATTCTCCGGATCATCCTCCGGTCCTTTGGTAGCCCGGTCATTGTGAGTATAACTTACCGTATAATCCTGACCTTCTGTATTCAGGGAAATCTCTTTTTCCCTTCCGTCTACCATTTTAACCACATACTTAACGGTAACTTCCGGTTCATTCGCCGGTCTTGCCGCATCATTAGAAGGCTTAAACGTACAGTCTGCCGCCTCAACTGTGGTATTCTCACTGCTCAGGTCTGCAAGAATCTTAAATTCTTCTGTAAATTCACCTGTGAAGTTGCTGCCTTCCACACCTCTGATGGTATAGGATGCAGTACCCGGCTCCGTATTGTTCTCATAGGTGACAGTGTAATCTATGCCATAACGCAAAGCATATTTTAACGGAGTTCCATCATCACCTGGTACGGTATTACCTTCTATATCCACAGGAGTATACATTACCTGAAGATTTTTCCAGACAATTCCGTCAGTGGGTGTATCTGTGGGCTGGCCGTTTTCATCCAGTTCCATATTGGTGGCCAGAGCATCGCCGGGCAATGGCGGTGACAAGGCTGTATCGGAAGAAGCATCCGGATATTTCACATGATCAAGCACTACTGCCGCCGACGTACCTTCAAGTTCAATTTTCCCATTTTCCACACCGTCTGTTTTAAGATTGTACTGTGTAATTTCATAGGGCAGTTCGATGTAGTCTTTGTAATTGGTTCTTCCGTTTATTCTGAGACCATAATGGGAGCCTACCGGAAAGTTACTTCCATCTGTTATATCCTCTATTTTCGTTCCAACGGCAGTCCCGTTGGCATAGGCATAGTATTCCAGTTCGTATTCTGTGTCTTTTTCTACCGGTTTGCCGCTATGGGTAATCTTAGGATCCGGTGTAATGGGAAGACCGGAATAGGTGTATTTCGGCTCTACATCCTTAATCTCATATTTATGATCCTTTTCCAGAACATCCCTGTCTTTGTCCAGACTCAGAGGTTCTACAATAAAGGACGCGGTTGATGAATTTACATACAATCCCTGACCAGTAATGGTCGCCGTTTCATTCTGACCGACAGGACTTATGTGATCCGGGTCCGCATTACCGCTCCTTGGATTGGTCACTTCGTAGTCCGTTCCCCGTATAAGCGTCTTCGTCTCCTTTTCCGTGCGGAATGTAACTGTTACATTTTTGGGCACAATAGTATCCTTCGTATATTCTTCCGGCTCAATCTCAATCTTAGTTCTTCCGCCGGTTACATTAAAATCATTCAGATTGCCCTTAATTGTATAATACAGTTCACGTTTTCCCGTATAGTTCTTCGTTTCCGTTCCCTCAATCACAAGAACTGCTTTCCCTATATCTGTATTGTTCCTGTAGCTTACCTTATAATCTTTGGAATCTATTGTCCGGCCATTATGAGTAATCCGGAGACCGTTCAGATTGTTTCCCTCTTCCGGAACAGGCCTGCCAGTGTAGAGATAATAGTTCTCAAGATATTTATCTCCTACGCTTCCGGCCACAAGATCTTTCTCAAGACCTGTGGCATCTATGGCTGTAACCCCCAATGTGGCCAGTGTTCCAAGATTACAGGCATTTATATTAAACTCGTATTCCAGTGTTCCGGTAAAATTATCCACTCCTGCTACAATAATTTTCGCTTTTCTCTCAGAAGTTGTAACATTTATGTTGTTACTATGGTCCTTCGTATAATCCACACCCAGGTTCAGCGGTTTTCTGACCGTTCCGTTCTGGTAAGTAAGGCTGAACTCCGGTATAATTTCTTCTCCGGTATATTCCTGGTTTGCATCGTAAACCGCAGCCAGTTCATTGGCCCGTAAAGGACGTGGCACAATTTTATATGTTCTTGTAAAATTACCGCCTGTATAGTTCCCCGTACCTGTAATAGTCATGGTAATCATATCATCAGATACCTGGGAATGAGTCTCTCCTCCACTGGAGTTGTGATATGTTACGGTATAATCCGTTCCTTTATTCAGCTGTCTGCTATTTACCGTAACCGTCAGCTTTGGTTCAATCGGCTGCCCACCGTTATATTCTATCTCTTCTCCATTGGTCACTCCTGTAATCACTGTATTGGAAGTATCCAGCAGCATGGGGTCAATGGTGAATTTCTGGTTGACAGTACCTGTAAAATTATGATTTCCGGTAATTGGTACCTCTGCATTCTGACTGGCATTAATATTATTAACATATCTGCCTATGGTATAGTCAACACCTCCCCCGGTCATGGGCACTTCCGTACCATTCCCATTTGTATAAACAAGGGTTGGCGTGGGCGTTACCGGCTGGCCTGTGAAAGTTCCGTTTGGAACAGTAATCTTAACATTAGCAGAATCCATGGGCATTGGTGTAATCTTAATGGGTACATCCACTGCCTTGCCCCGCAGTTTTCCAGTGGATGTGGGGGTTACCGTAAGATAATAGGTATTTGCATCTGTACCGGATGTTTTCGCCTTAACGGTATAATCATCGCCAGGGGTATAAGGCTCTGTTTCGCTTCCAACCCTGAGACGTGTTGTATAATTAGCGACTATATCGCTCACCCGGTCTGTGGAACCGTCAAATACATACTCCCTTTTTGTGTTTTCCACACCATCGTCCAGGATATGTATCATGGAATCGGATAATTCCGGGATTTCAAGTGTAATGGGCACATTCTGCGCCGTCCCCGTATAATAATTTCCTATTCCCTTAACATTACACTTCCACTGCAGTTTTCCATTCACTACTGGTTCAGACTTCCAGCCATCCTGAACTGTGACTTCAAATTTATCCTGAGCAGGTATTTCCTTTACTGCATCACTGGCATTATTATCAATAAATTCCGATTTCTCATAATCCACCTCCAGGCCACTTCCGGAACCCAGCTTCGCAGTCAGATTCCTGTATGTTATGGGAAATCTGTTGTTATCTATATTTCTATAAACTGTAAACTCTCCTGTATTGCTGCTTACCAGTCCCGCATAATCCCCGCTTTTTACTTTGGCCTGTACTTTCATAACGCCCACATATCCGCTGTTTCGGTCCGGATTGTAGATAAATTCCAAGTTATCCCATGGAATAGAAGCACTATTATATTTCACATCTACATCATGCTCAGTAAGCTCCAGCTTATTGCCAGTATAAAGTGCTCTGAACGTACCACCACTCGCTTCCAGTATACCTGTATTGGAACCGCTATACCCATTCTTTAACTGAATCGTCAGATTTGCAGCATCGATTCTTTCAATATTAAAAGTAGTATTTCTGCTCCCCTTATAGTTACCCTGCCCAACAATCTCTACTTCACCGGTTGCAGACGATTCTGTATCCGCGACCGTATCCTTTATCCAGTTAAGGGTAAAATCTGAGGTAAGGTTTAATGTTTTTCCAGTCTCTGAATCCGATATACTTATTTCCGGACGGACTATCTGCCCGGCTACTGCTTTTTTATCTGGAATATTCGCTACCGTAACAGAAGAATCACTAATCTCTTTCTTACTGATTACAAAACTCCCGGTTGTACTTCCTCTATATCCTGCCTCCGTATTTCCGGTTATCGTTACCGTATAAGTCTTCGCATCTATCATACTGTTTTCACTCTGGCTGTAAGACAGGGTATAACCATCAGGATCTGTCACCTGTTGTCGGTTCCCCCTCTCATCCGCTGCCCACACCTCAAAATCCTCCGGTGCCAGTTTCTGGGGCTTACCATTATATACTTTAGTTCCTGTATCTTTTATAACTATTTCGTTAATATCCAACACCTCATCCGCCGCACGCGCCGTAAAGCCGGACCAGTCCACCATCCCGGCTATCATGCAGATGCTTAACAACACTGCCATTATCCTCTTCCCAACATCCCTATGCATAGTCCATTCCTCCTTGCTTCATCCCACACGCATACCATTTTTCGGTCTGTCTATATTTATATTATTAATTTTTTTCGGCATTATTGCCTGTATTCATAATAGTTTTACTGCAATTTTCTTATATGTATTTCTGTTATCCCGTATTCTCATCTGCGTTATGGGAACTTCCTGTACATTTCCCGCAAATTTTCCTGTACATTATCTCCTCCGCTAAAACGTATGTTCTGTCTGAACTGTCAGTATAAGGAGAATTACATCCGGAACAGCTTTCTCTTTTGTAAAAGTTGGTAAAACCGTATCTTACCTGCTCCGGATACAATACTCCGTTTATGAATTATAACACATTTCTCCGAAGAAAGCTATTTTTTTACGGTATTCTTTCAGGAAATTTTTTATATGACTGGTAATTTCTGCAGATTTTGCAGATTCACGATATTTTTTCCTGACAGCAGGAAAAGTTCCGCCCGTCTTCTGACAGGACACAGGAATCCCCCGGAGCGTTTTTGAGGGGAGGCTCCGGGGGATTCTGCAATAATTTATACTCCCTGCTTATAATAACAACTGAACGAGATAAAATATGACACTTTCTTACAATCTTTTTTCAAAATCTATATTTATTAAGCTGTTAATACTCAATAAAGGATATTTCATTATAAAACCTTACTGCCGCTGTTTTGCTGCTTTTAAATCATCTGCCGAATACAACTCCAGAATCTGTGATTCCGGAACACGCATTTCCAATTTTCGTCATGGTAATCTCCCTCCTTATGGCCTCCGGGTCTTCACCGCTGATAAATTTGTCACTTACTACCAGGAGACCGGAAAATACAAATTTTTGTTCTTCATCGCTCTGAATCTGTTTTGCAAGACTGATAACACGATGAATCCACTGCTGCTTTCCTTCAATTCCTCTGTTATTATATAGAGCACCCAGGATATCCTGTCAGAATATCTGCTCAATCACGTTATTTTCATACAGCAGCTTCAGCAGGGGATTTTCCTGGATCTCTTTCATCATTCCGCTTCCCCAGTGACTGCCCTGGCACAGGGTAATCACAAAGAACAGAATCCACACAATTACCAGCCCTTCCAGCGCTCCCACAATAAGGCCGCCCACATGGTTGATACTGTTGATTCCCGGCAGTTTTGCAATAATATCAAGGAGATGGATCAAAACGCCCAGCAGAATACTTATAATGAGAAAGGACAGGGTCCAGGACAGACGCAGCAGCACTGCATCTGCAATCTGATTTGCAGCCTCTTCAAAAAGTCCGCTGTCTTCCATCAGTGCTCTGGC